>Ga0302286_10002443_pt1 | contig 12930 bp, 8 predicted proteins | sample III_Fen_E2_3_FD_198765 | JGI IMG/M metagenome (GOLD analysis project Ga0302286, IMG submission 198765) | Peat permafrost microbial communities from Stordalen Mire near Abisko, Sweden - III_Fen_E2_3 | ecosystem: Environmental > Terrestrial > Soil > Wetlands > Permafrost | place: Sweden: Abisko...
ATTATTTATGCGGAGGCATCACGGTAAATCAGGATGCATGCACATCCATCTATCGTCTTTACGCAGCTGGTGAGTGCTCTTGTACCGGCTTGCATGGCGCCAACAGACTGGCCTCCAATTCATTGATCGAGGCAATTGTTTATGCGGATGCTGCCGCAAAACATGCCTGCTCCATCCTGGAAAATCTTTCGTATGAGGAAAGAATTCCTCTTTGGAACGATGAAGGAACACGACTACCAGAAGAAATGATTTTGATTACTCAAAGTGCTAAAGAGGTGGGGCAGATCATGAGTTCTTATGTAGGCATTGTTCGTTCAAATCTTCGTTTGAAACGTGCTATGGATCGCCTTGATATTTTATATCAGGAAACGGAACGGTTGTTTATCCGTTCTGTTGTTTCCAAGGAAATTTGCGAGCTCCGAAACATCATCAATACAGGGTATCTTGTAATAAAACAAGCTCAGGAACGAAAAGAAAGCCGAGGCTTACACTATACCATTGATTATCCAAATAAAAATCCAATTCGGTAAAAATGAAAAAGTTAATTGACATACCCGACTTAAAGAATGCCAAATTGCCTAAAATCAAATTGGTGGATGAATTCAAATCCTTTGCTTTAAAAGGAAATGTAGTGGATATGGCAGTTGGGATTATTATCGGAGCTGCATTCGGCAAAATCGTATCTTCGTTGGTAACGGATGTGATCATGCCACCGATTGGTGTCCTGATAGGAGGAGTCGATTTCAAGGACCTAAGCATTGTCTTGAAAGAAGCCGTTGGTAAATCTCCAGCTGTTACTTTGAATTACGGCAATTTCCTTCAGATGATATTCGATTTCATGATTGTAGCGTTTGCTATCTTCATGGTCATCAAGGCCATGGCTATGGCAAGACATAGGAATGAAATAAAAAAGGAAGAAGCGCCCAAGGCTACAGAACCCTCTAAAGAGGAGCTGCTACTGATCGAAATCAGAGATTTGCTGAAAAAAAACAACGCTGAAAAGCAAAATCAAGCATAAAAAAACTGGGCGGAATCTTAATTGGTTCCGCCCAGTTTTGTTTATCAGGAAACTCCGATTAGTTTTGAGGTTGCAACAATATTTCCAAACGGTTATTCTGTTTCAATAGTTCCTTAACGGTGGAACTGATGTTTTCAATACTTAGGGATTCCACCGCTTTTTCATAATCAGCGGCATAGTTTAGCTTATCCTTGTAATAGCGGTTCAGCGCATACAACCAATAGCTATTGTCTTCCACATCTTCCTTATATTGTTTGAGCATGTTCAACTTGACCTTATTGAGGTCTTCGGGTTTTGGACCGTTTAGTGCCAACGTATCAATTTCACTGTGGATTATACCCAGCATCTTTTCGACCAGTTTGGGGTCCGTATCAAAGCGGATGGCAAGCGAAGCCAGTTCAATAGGCGTGTTCAATACACTTCCTCTTAAACTGACACCATATGTTGCCCCTTCTTTTTCTCGCAGGGTAGCAGTGTATCTAAGGTCCAAAATGGATGCAACGGCTTCCATTCGAACGACGTTTGTCATATTAAAGGGCATAGTTGCCGTGTACCTGATGTTGTTGGTTGTTTTGCTAACCTTCAACGGTTTAACAATATCCTTGCGGATCTGGCCTTTCGGAATGCGAATGTTATTATCCTTCCAAGCTTCATACTTATTTGTCGTTTTCAGACCACCAAGATACTTTTCAACCAAAGGTTTGAACGTTGCAACATCGATGTTACCGATGAAAGTAAACGTGAAGTCTGCAGGATTTGCGAACCGTTCTTTATAAATGCGTTGAATTGCATTCAAATCTGCTTTCTTGACGGTCTCCAGATTCAAGATTTGTACCCTTGGATTGTATCCGTATGTGATGAGGCTCATTGAGTCTGAATAGGCTTTCTGAGGATTTCCAACGGCATTTTCCAAGTAGGTGTTGACTTGTTTCATATACAAATCAAAGGCATTTTCATCTTTCCTTGGTGCTGTAAAATAAAGATAGGCCAACTGCAGCATGGTTTCCTGATCTTTAACCGAAGAGGAGCCATTCAGGGTTTCATCATAATTTCCGATGACTGGTGTGACTGTTGCAATTTTCCCGTTCAGTTTCTTACCTAAATCGGTAAGGTTGAACGTTCCGAGACCAGACTGATTGATAACATCGGTAGTCAAAGTTGCAGATAATAAGTCTTCTTGAGGAACCAAGCTCATTCCACCATAGCTCCAGGCGCTCATCTTGATTTCGTCATCTTTGAATTTAGTCGGTTTCAAAATAACTTTGATGCGGTTGGAGAGTGTCCATTCAATGGTGCCTTGATCCTTGTTTTCAGCAGTTTTCTTGACTTTTCCCGGTTTGGGCATTATTGGAATCAACGGATCAGTAGAAACGCTGTCTTTGAATGCATCGTACTTGGCAGTTTTTGCCGCGGCGATTTCCTGAAGGAGTTCATCATTAGTAGGATAAATCAGTCCTGCTTTCTCAGGTCCTGAAATGGTGAAAACAAAGTTCTTGTCCGTCATATAACTGGCGGCTATTTGATTAACGACTTGAAGGCTGATGGATGGCAACATGTTTTTGACCATCTCATTTTCCCAACTAATGCCTGTACAGGGTTCTGCAACAGTGAAATTCCGAACATATTCCTGAACCAACTTGTTGTTTTTCTGTTGGTTGCGCTCCTTTTCGGCTTTTTCATAAAAGCTTAAAAGGTCGGTTTTGGCTCTATCCAGTTCAGATTCCGTGAAACCATATCTACGAATGATTTCTGATTCTTTGAGTAATCGTTCCCTGGCTTCTTTTTCTTTTCCTAGAACCGGTGAACATACAAATAGGAAAGCATCTGTCGTTCGCACAAGATCAGATACTTCTGCTCCAGCACTGCCGAAGGGTGATCCGGGTTCTTGGCAAATATTGCTGAGGCGTTCGCTGGCCATTTGCGATATCAGGTTGTTGATTCTACCCAATCCGAATCCTTGTATTGATTTTCGTACTTCGTCGGGCAAAGCAGCTTTTTTCCAGAACATCAGTATTTGAGTGCTGGTCATTTCAGGATCTGTAAATACACCAACGATAGGCTTTTCATTATCAGGAACGGTATAGTATGTTCGTACTGCAGGACTCACGGGGGCAGGAATATCAGAAAACAGTTTTTTGATTTTTGCTTCAATTTGATCCACATTGACATCACCAACCACCAAGATGGCCTGAAGGTCTGGACGATACCATTTTTTATAGTAGGAGCGCAAGGTCTCGTATTTAAAATTGTTGATGACGGCAGTATCGCCTATTACGTCGCGAATGGCATATTGGGAACCGGCAAACATAACTTTATTGCGGGCTTGCATGATGCGTCGGGATGCATTACGACCCTGACGCCATTCTTCCCGGATTACGCCACGTTCCTGATCGATTTCATTGTCTTCAAGTGAAACAAAACTGGACCAGTCGTGCAGGATCAACAAGGAAGAATCGATGATGCCTTCTCTGTTTGTGGGTACTTCGGACAAGTTATAGACCGTTTCGTCCAATGAAGTATAGGCGTTGATGTTGTCACCAAATTTGACGCCCATTTTCTCAAATCCATTGAGAAAGTTCTTGCCGGGGTAGTTTTTAGTGCCGTTAAAACACATATGTTCCAGAAAATGTGCCAGACCGTTCTGGGAATCCTCTTCAAGGATTGCTCCGACGTTTTGGGCGATAAAAAATTCGGCCCGTTGCTTGGGTTGTTCATTATGGCGGATGTAATACGTCAGTCCGTTACTCAACTTACCATAACGGATTGCAGTATCCATGGGGGCAGGCTGAAATCCTTGTGCCAATAAGGACAAAGTACAGGCAAAAAGGAGAAACACAGAGATTTTAAATGATTTCATAGGGATCAAGTTAAATTATTGTCAGCAAAAATACGAATAAAACTTAATTTTCGTTATTTGTTCGTCAAAAAGAATGTGAACGTCACTCAAACGTTTTTTTATAATACCTTTTTTTTATCTTTGTCGGCTTGAACACGTATCTTAAATCGTACGCTACAACGACTCCATTACGTTGATAATCTCTTAGTTGCACTTATCATTAGTATCAAACTAAACTTCCCTATGAAAAAATTCAAGTTAGTGAACAACCTGTTCGGCTGGATTGCCTTCGCAATAGCCGCCGTAACCTATTTCCTAACCATCGAACCGACTGCCAGTTTCTGGGATTGCGGCGAATTCATTTCTACTGCTTTTAAGCTAGATGTAGGGCATCCTCCCGGAGCTCCTTTCTTTATGTTGATGGGCCGTTTCTTCACTAATTTTGCATCTGACAGCCAGCATGCCGCCATAATGATCAACCTCATGTCTGCTTTGTTCAGCGCACTGACCATTCTGTTCCTCTTCTGGACCATTACGCATCTTGCCCGTAAAATTGTACCTAAGGACGAAAACACGATGACTACCGGTGAAATCATCACCATCATCGGTTCCGGACTTGTTGGTGCATTAGCCTATACTTTTTCCGATACTTTTTGGTTTTCAGCAGTCGAAGGCGAAGTATATGCTTTCTCCTCCCTGTTTACAGCCATTGTTTTTTGGGCCATCCTCAAATGGGAAGATGTTGCTGACGAACCACACGGTGACCGTTGGATTATTTTTATCGCTTATCTGATGGGACTTTCCATCGGTGTCCACTTACTCAACTTGTTATGTATTCCCGCCTTGGTTCTGGTATATTACTTCAAGAAAGCCAAAGTGGTCAATGCCAAAGGGTCCCTTCTTGCCTTGTTGGGTTCAGTTGGCTTGGTAGCCATTGTACTATATGGAATTGTACCGGGTTTTGTGAATATGGCAGGTTGGTTTGATTTGCTTTTCGTCAATGTATTTGGATTCTCCTTCAATTCGGGCGCTATCTTTTATGTTATACTGATGGCTTGCGTAATAATTTGGGGACTTTACGAAACGTTCTCCGGCAAAAGTGTCCAGCGGATGAAAATTGCCTTCGCAGCCAATATTATTTTAGTCGGTATACCATTTTTTGGTGACAACTTCTTGGTTTGGATCGTCCTTTGTGCAGCCGTTCTCGGTTTCACTTTTTTCTGGAAAGGCATCAATCCCCGACTCATGAATACAACTTTGTTGGCCATGATGGTTATGGTGATTGGTTATTCTAGTTATGGAGTCACGGTTATCCGTTCGAATGCTAAACCTCCGATGGACCAGAATTCACCTAACAACATGTTTTCACTGGAACGCTATTTGAACCGTGAGCAATATGGTGAAACACCATTAATATATGGTGAGTCTTTTGCTTCCGACATCAGTTGGAAAGCACAGGGAAGAAATTGCGTACCAGTTTATAAGAAAGGTGGACCGCTTTGGAATGAGAAAGCCAAGAAGTCTCCCAACGAAAAGGATGAATATATCATTTCCGGCTACAAGGAAACCCCGGCCATGAACTCTGAATGCAACATGTTCTTCCCCAGAATGTACAGCAAACGCGCTGACCATGTGGAAGCATATAAGATGTGGTCAGACTTCAAGGGTCAGTCCGTGACATTTGACCGTTGCGGACAACCGCAAACAGTGCTGAAACCTACTATGGCCGAAAACCTGCGATACTTCATGTCCTATCAGGTCAACTTTATGTACTGGCGTTATTTCATGTGGAACTTCGCCGGTCGTCAAAACGACATTCAAGGTAATGGCGAAATTCAAAATGGAAACTGGATTTCGGGTATTAAATTCATCGACAATATGTTAGTTGGTGACCAATCCAAATTGCCATCCGATCTGGAAAACAACAAGGGACACAACAAATATTATCTTTTACCATTGTTGCTTGGCATTATTGGGCTTTTGTTCCAGGCCATGCGTGGAGACAAAGGTATTCAGGGCTTTTGGGTGACGTTCTTCCTGTTTTTTATGACAGGCTTGGCCATTCTGCTTTACCTTAACCAAACGCCACTTCAACCTCGTGAGCGGGATTATGCCTATGCAGGGTCCTTCTATGCATTCACCATCTGGATAGGATTGGGAGTCGCGGGATTTATACACGGTTTAAAGAAAGTGGTTCCCGAAACGCCAGCGGCTATTGCTGCATCGTTGTTATGTCTGTTTGTTCCGACCCTTATGGCTACCGAAAACTGGAATGATCATGATCGTTCAAACCGTTACACTTGCAGGGACTTCGCGAAAAATTACCTGGAGTCTTGCGATAAGAATGCTGTCATATTTACAAACGGTGACAATGATACCTTCCCATTGTGGTACGCCCAGGAAGTAGAAGGTTTCCGAACCGATGTTCGTGTCTGCAACCTCAGCTATTTCCAGACAGATTGGTATGTCAGCCAAATGACCCGTCCATATTATAAATCTGCTGCTCTACCTATTGACTGGACAGAAGACATGTATTCCAACGGAAAACGCGATATTGCCCGCATCATCAAACTGACAGATGATTCCATTAGTTTGGATATGGCTATGAATTGGATTGAAACCGATGACCCACAATATAAAAAGGTGCCAGGATATGATGAAGCACTCGATTACATTCCGTCAGAAAAGATATACCTGGACATCAATAAGGATCAGGTAATCAAAAACAAGTACATGGATGCCAAGTATGACAACAACATTGTTCCGCGATTGAACATCAATCTAGCTGGTAAACAGTATCTCGGCAAGCAAGAAATCATGATTCTTGATATGCTTAAGGTAAACAAATGGAAACGCCCCATCTATTATGCCGTAACTGTTGAAGAGTCACAGTTCCTTGGCCTACAGTCTTCATTCTTGCAGGAAGGGCTGGCTTATAAAGTTGTTCCGATGCGCAGCGCCAGTGGCAAACCCACCGTCAATACGGATAAGATGTACGACATGATGGTGAACAAGTTTAAGTACGGAAATATTCAAGATCCTAAGGTTTACCTCGATGAAAACGTGCTTCGTATGTGCCGGACACACCGTGCCATGTTTGTTCAACTCATTCAGGCTTTGTATAATGAAGGCAAGAATGACAAGGCCGAAAAGGCTGCTGATTATTGCCAAAAGATGATTCCGATGTCAACTGTTCTGGCTAATTACCACAATGTAGACATTGCCGATATTTATTATCGCATCGGTAAACCCGAAAAAGCATTCCCGATCATTCAGGAAGTGGCCCGTATTTGTTTGGAAAATTTGGAATGGACATATAGCTTGAAACCGAAAGAATATCAATCGGCCAGTATGCTCGTGAATACGAACCTATACACACTGCAACAGATCATCACCTTGCTTGAACAGTTCGACAAACCTCACGTGAGTCTCTATATGCCTGCTTTCCAGAAATACGGCCAAGTATATCAGCAGTACAGTGCCATGAGAGGCGGAGCGGGTGGTTCCAATCAGTAAGAAATGATCATTGAACAACTCCCGGTCTTTTTCCGTGGTGTGTACCGAAAGGTTACATGGAGAAAGGACAGCCGGTTAAAAAATATTTATCTGACATGCGATGACGGTCCAATACCCAAGGTAACACCTTGGGTATTGGACGTTCTCGATTCATACAACGTCAAAGCCACTTTTTTCTGTGTGGCTGAGAATGTTTGGCGATATCCCGAAATCTATCAGGAAATCTTGCGCCGCGGTCATCGCACCGGAAATCATACCTACAACCATTTGCGCGGCTTCTTTACGAGTACAAAAAAATACTTGGCAAACGTCGAAAAAGCAGCCGCTTTTGTGCAGTCTGATTTGTTTCGTCCTCCGCACGGTGAACTGCGTTCACCTCAATATTTTCGTCTGCGAAAGAAGTATCAGATCATTCAATGGGACGTCATCACTAGGGATTACAATCCGGAACTCACCGGTGAGCAAGTCCTTAACATTGTCAAGAAATTTGCCAGAAATGGCTCTATCGTAGTTTTTCATGATTCTTTAAAATCAGAAAAAAACATGAAATACGCCATGCCCAAAGCAATTGAATTCCTCCAGGAACAAGGATATTCGTTTGAAAAGTTATAGTTTAAAAAGATTTTCTGCGATAGCAACCTCCTGGCAAACTTTCAGTCAATCCTTCCATTTCCAATTCCAACATATGTGATAGAATTTCATTCACTCTGAGTGTTGTTTGAATGCAAAGATCATTTATGGTCAGGATTTCTCCAACCTTAAGTACATCGATAATCATTTTCTGTGCTGCAGGCAACTCCGTAAATAGATTCTGTTGCTTGGCTTTTCTTTTAATCGGTGAAATCCAATTCATCTCCCGTATCACATCATCGGCAGATTCAACCAATGCAGCGCTTCGCTGCTTGATAAAATCGTTGCAACCACTGGAAAACTTGTCCACGGTTCGTCCTGGAAAAGCCAAGACATCTCTGTTATAATCTCGTGCAAACTTTGCTGTTATAATCGAGCCACCATCAATTGCAGATTCAATGACAATGCATACGTCGCTTAATCCTGCAATGATACGGTTTCTTTCACGAAAGCGATAGGGCAGTGAAGGCATTCCCCATGGGTACTCGCTTAATAGTGCTCCCCCTTTTGTAACCATTTCATCCGCTATTCTGCGGTGTGAAGGCGGGTATACCTCGTGCAAACCATGAGCAAGAACGCCAATGGTTTTTAATCCGTATTGCATAGCTGATTGATGCGATATCACATCAATGCCATATGCCAAACCGCTTACAACAAGTATTTCAGGGAAGTGTTTTGCAAGATCCCTTATTAATAGTTGCGTTGTTTCTTTACCTAAAGGAGTAGCTTTTCTTGTGCCAACAACGGCAATGACTTTTTGGGCTTTCAGGCTGTTAATGCCACGGCTGTAGAGCATTATTGGTGCATCAAGACAATCCCGAAGCCTGTAAGGGTAATCTTCATCCAGGACAAAACGGCCTTTTATTCCGTTATCCCGCATATTTTTAAGCTCCTTTTCAGCTGCTGAAAGCAAACTTCCGTTTAATATTGCTTTTTTTGCTTCTACAGCTAAATTGGGAACCTCTTTCAAATTTTCTTTATTGAAAACTGCCTCTGCCGAGCCAAAGTTGTTCAGTATAATTCTAATGTCATTTATCCCTACTGCTGGGACAAGTGAAAGGGCTACCTGATACAACTGCTCGTCATTCATAATTTATTTATTAATTCCAAAAGCCTCATCTAGTGGCTTATAGTTGGTGAGTTTGCCGTTTACGACTGCAACGGCATCCACTCGAGCTCTGACGGCCATTTTTAGGTCAGGGAGTCTTTGTATGTCCTGCAGGAAGATCCAACGGATGCCTTCTTTTTTCATCGTAACTGTGACGAAAAACTTGTCGTTGCTTTTCAAGGGTGTCTTGAAAGCCATCTCTAGTTTGGCCACGACCATATCGACTCCTTGTTCGTGTAGTTCCGTAAAATTGAGCCCCAAAGTCTTGATGTATTCATGACGCGCGTGTTCCAGATAATGCTGGTAATTTGCGTTGTTCACAATACCTTGGATGTCGCATTCATAATCGCGGACACTGAATTCGAGACTGTATGTTTCCATAATAGTGCTGTTGAATCTGCTACAAAAGTAACAAATAAATTAATAATAAAGAAATATAAATAAAATATTAATTGTCAGTCGTTTTCTATTGCGACTATTTTATATAATTTGTCGGAAGGGCGCATCTTTTCAGCTATGGGGAATGAAATGCGCTGACCTTTTACGGCTTTATCCACTGTTTTCAAATCTACCCTGATTTCCTTAACAACGGCCTCCAATGCACCGGTGGTAGGGCCAGTTATTAAAATCTCATCACCGACTTCAAGACTGTTGCTTTCGAGCAGGAACTCGGCTACACCCAATTTGGAGTAGTATTTAATACCTTTCCCAATTAAAATTTTGCGCTTGGTGGCAGAGGATCCGTACTGGTGCGTCCACTCACCGAGTCGTTGCCCCAAATAATAACCGTCCCAGAAACCTCTGTTGAAAACGGTGGAAAGTCGCGTATCCCATTCCTCAATTTTAGCAGAATCAAAGGAGCCGTCCAATTGTGCTTCGATGGCTTCCCGATAACAGTTAACAACAGTCTTTACATATTCAGCACCCCTTGCGCGCCCCTCAATCTTGAAAACACGGACGCCGGCATCCATCATTTTATTCATGAAATGAATGGTCTTCAAATCCTTAGGTGACATGATATATTGGCTGTCAACATCCATTTCAACATCCGTTTCCTTGTCTTTAACGGTATAGCCACGGCGACAAATCTGAACACAAGCGCCACGATTGGCGGATGCATTGTATTCATGCAGGCTCAGATAGCATTTGCCTGAAACGGCCATGCACAATGCTCCATGGCAGAACATTTCAATACGGATGAGGCCTCCGCGTGGACCTCGAATATCCTGTACAACGATTTGATCGTAGATTTCAGCCACCTGATCCAAATTCAGTTCCCTGGCCAGCACGACCACGTCGGCAAAATGAGCATAGAACTTCAAGGCTTCAATGTTGGCAATGTTCAATTGCGTGGAAAGGTGTATCTCCACATCCTTCTGACTGGCATAACTCATCACGGATACATCGGCAGCAATGATAGCACTTATGTTCGCTTCTTTGGCAGCGTTGACAATCTGTTGCATCAGAGAAAGGTCTCCGTCGTACATGACTGTGTTGATGGTCAGGTAGCTTTTAACTCCTTTTTCTTGGCAAAGACGAACAATTTCTTTAAGGTCGGAAATGGTGAAATTGTTGGAGGAACGCGCCCTCATATTCAGGCTTTCAATGCCAAAATAAACGGAATCAGCTTTGGCCTGAAAGGCCGCTGCCAACGATTCCCAGGAACCGACAGGGGCCATGATTTCAAAATCCGTACGTGTATAATTGGATGTTTTGGACATACTTCTTTCAATGTTATTGATTGCAAAAGTACTACAAACCATCGAAAACCAAACTCAAGGGTGGCCGTTTGGTCAAAAAAGGCTACTTTTGCGGTCTTAATGCAATAGTTCATTCATGAAGATAGGCTCAATTGATTTAGGTACATATCCCTTGCTGCTCGCACCGATGGAAGACGTCACGGATCCAGCTTTCCGCCTGATGTGCAAACGGTTCGGCGCCGACATGGTTTATACGGAGTTTGTTTCTTCAGATGCTTTGGTGCGTTATGTCAATTCCACACAGCAGAAACTCCGCATTTGTGATGAAGAACGCCCGGTCGCCATTCAGATTTACGGTCGGTTTCCCGATGCCATGGAGGAAGCAGCGAGGATATGTGAAGAAGCCAAGCCCGATATCATTGACATAAACTTCGGCTGCCCGGTTAAAAAAGTTGCCGGAAAGGGTGCGGGTGCAGGGATGTTGAGGGATATCCCAAAGATGCTTGAAATAACAAAAAAGGTGGTGGATGCCGTCAACGTGCCCGTGACCGTAAAAACCAGGTTGGGATGGGATGACTCCTCCAAAATCATTGTGGATCTGGCTGAATCCCTTCAGGATTGTGGAATAGCGGCATTGGCCATTCACGGTCGGACCCGGGCACAAATGTACACCGGAGAAGCCGATTGGTCGTTGATCGGAGCCGTTAAGAATAATCCGCGAATGACCATTCCTATCATTGGAAACGGAGATGTGACTTCGCCCGAAATAGCCCGACGCCGTTTTGATGAAACTGGAGTGGACGCTGTGATGATAGGCCGAGCCAGCATAGGTAGACCCTGGTTTTTTGAAGAAGTCAAACAATTTTTACTTCACGGAAATACGGTGGATCAAGCCTATGCTCAATTTGATACTACAAAAGGCCTTGTCCCGCATTCCTTCAAATGGAAACTTGAAATCATCAAGGAGCAGGTGGAAGACAGCGTACGAAGGCTGGATGAAAGAAGGGGCATCGTGCATATTCGCAGACACCTGGCGGCAACCCCTGTTTTCAAAGGAATTCCGAATTTCAAGGAAACGCGAATAGCCATGTTACGCGCCGAAACCGTTGCAGAACTCTTCCAAATCATTGATTCAGTGGAAGAAATAGTTGTTAATCAATAAACTTTAATAAACATTGCTGGCAACCCGCTTCACACTTTGAGTGGCCATCATGGAATAGAAATGAATGCTGGGAACACCCTTTGCTTTCAATTCCTTTGCCTGGAGGGTACACCATTCGACACCCACTTCCGTGACTTCAGCATCTGTGGTGCATTTGGCTAATTCATTGGCAAAAGCATCGGGTAAATCCACATGGAAAATCTTAGGTAATGCATTCAGTTGGCTGACCATGTTGATTGGTTTCAAACCCGGAATAATAGGTACGGTAATACCATCTAATCGGCAAGCATCTACAAAATCAAAATATTTCTGATTGTCGAAAAACATCTGCGTCACTAAGTAGGAGGCTCCTGCATCTACTTTTTCCTTGGCATACTTGATGTCTGAAGCCAAATTGGGTGCTTCTTCGTGTTTCTCAGGATAGCAAGCCATACCGTAGGAGAAGGGCAGCCCTAGTTTTTTCATCCGGGAACCATCGATGAAATGGCCTTCGTTGAAAGCGTTCACCTGTTTCTGGAGATCGGTGGCATGAACGTGACCAGTCGGAACAAATGATTTTTCATGCTTGGCTTTGTCACCGCGTAAAAGCAGCAAGTCAGTGATGCCGAGGAATTGCAGGTCGATCAGCACATATTCCGTTTCACTTTCAGTAAAACCACTGCATAGCACGTGCGGTACTACAGGTATTTGATATTTGTTGCGGATGGCACCTGCAATGGCAACCGTACCAGGGCGATGACGTTCTGCTACGCGTTCGAACAATCCGTTAGGAAGTTCGTGGTAAACCATCTCACTGCGGTGAGTCGTAATGTTGATGTATTGAGGATCGAATTCCAACAAAGTGTCAATAGTCTTGTAAACAGTATCTATGGTATTGCCTTTCAATGGAGGCAACAGTTCAAACGAAAAAGCGGTGGTTTTGCTTTGAAGTATTTTTTCTGTAATGCTCATAATGCAATC
>Ga0302286_10002444_pt1 | contig 12928 bp, 7 predicted proteins | sample III_Fen_E2_3_FD_198765 | JGI IMG/M metagenome (GOLD analysis project Ga0302286, IMG submission 198765) | Peat permafrost microbial communities from Stordalen Mire near Abisko, Sweden - III_Fen_E2_3 | ecosystem: Environmental > Terrestrial > Soil > Wetlands > Permafrost | place: Sweden: Abisko...
ACCTGGATTCAAACAATAATATTGTTTTTAATGATCTGGCATTTGAATTGAAAATTAAATCAATATTTAAAAAAGATTCCACTTCATTAGTGAACATTACCGATGTTGAAAATATTAAAGAATTGGACATTTCAAATCCTCATCGTTCGCCGGCCATAAAAATTAAAAGTATTGATGCCATCAAATATTTTAAAAATCTGGAGATTTTATATGCCCATTTTAACGCCATAAGTTCTTTAAAACCATTAAGTAGACTTGCTAAATTGACAGTTATTCGTATGCAGAATAACTTAGTCGATGACATTAGTCCTTTGGCACATCTTGTTAATTTGCGTGAATTAGGTCTATACATGAATAGCGTTCAAAATATTTCAGCATTAAAAGATTTAAAACAACTTGAGGATTTAGATTTCTTTGGCAATCAGGTTGAAGATATAAGTGTATTGAAGGAGTTGCCCGAATTGGCCGATTTAAATCTGGGCAATAACAGAATTACAGATATAAGCTGTTTAAAGAACCATAATAAAATCAGATCATTGTGGCTGTATGGAAATCAAATACAAAATCCTGAAGTAATACGAGAACTTAAGAAAAGTTTGAGTGAACTTTCGATTGCAAATTGTGGCATTACAAACATCCGATTTCTTAGTAAGTGTATAAAATTGGAAACATTACTTGTCTTCGGCAATAAGATAATGGATATCTCTCCATTAAAGAACATGACTCATTTAACTAGTTTATTGGCGAATAATAATCAAATAGAGAATATTGATGTTTTAGTCTCTTTGGTTGAAAAAGGAAGTTTAATTAAAAAAGGGCAGAATTTCCCCTTCAATTTAGATTTGTCAAAAAACAAAATAGATTATGGATTGACTCATAATATGGAGATAAAATCATTTTTAAGCAGTAAAATTCAAAAAAGTAATTTTTAGTAATTTTCTTGCTGCTATTCCTTTTCAAAAAAAAATCGTGAAAAAGGAGAGCTTTTGCTCCCCTTTCTTTATATGTTGCCCGCAACTGGTGCGGATTTAAACTGAAATTACATCTTTTTTACTGTTAAACTGCGTGATTAGAAACGGGCGGTTTGTGAAGTGCCGAATCATCTAAAATTTTATTTCCGTTGATAGGATAATCGGTTCAATGACGGAATGCTTCTCTTTTAAAGCTTTATTTTTCGGGTCATTTACAATAGCGCCAAGCAATTCTAAATTGGTTGTTTCAATTACCAGTTCGACCGAATTCGGGTCGTTCACATCCTGAAAAGCTTTATAACTTGTAATTGCAGGTGCAAAAACCGCTAAGCGTTCCTGGTGACCTGTTATCCATGCATTAATGTCACCAACCTTGTGACGAATAACAACTGTTGCCATTCTATATTGTTTTATTTGTTTTTTAACTAATCTGACCGGTTTTTTTATTATTCCCCCTGCGAATAAAATTCAATTTTTGGTGCACCTTCAACACCTGCATCCATCATTAATTTCTGAAGGGCTGGGTCGTTTATTCTGTTTTTAGCTTTTGTCATGTCGGAAATATCGAAGACGATATGCACTAAATTGGGATCTTCAATTCCGCGAGCCAGCACAACATCAACCAATCCGTATGTGGCCCGGGTGGCTGTTCCTTCACCATCGTAAACTTTTAACCATGCATCGAAATCTTTAACTTTATGGGTTATAAGTACCCAGTTTTTTTCTTTTGAATCGAGATTGGCTTTTATCACATGCCAAAAGGTAATTTCCGGTTTCGAAACCACCCCGTTTTTTTCCATCACATCTTTCAATCGGGGGTCTGCAGCAAATGCTTTTGCTTTCTGCACGTCGGCAACCCGAAGTGCAATTGAAAGATTATTGGGGTTATCGAGACTTTTCCCTATTGCAATGAACTCCAAACCGCTGGCCTTACGCGCGACAGAGTCATTATCAAAACCTTTTTTCCAAATAGCATAATCCTTTACACTATGGTTTATTTCCATCACATCAAATGGTGTAAACTCAGATACCTGCGAGGTTGGAACAGCGGCCATTTTAACATCATCACTATTTGTGGTGGAGGCTTGTTTTTTACCACTGTTGGCACAGGCTGCCAATACTACCATGACCAGAAACGAAATTGCAAATGATTTTTTCTTCATCTTCATTGAATTAATATTTATTTCCGCCTACTCTTGTCGGTTTTCGGCTACTCCGATAAATAAACAAAATGGCGCTTAGAGAAGACGCAGATTTAATAAAGGCAAATGCATTTATTAAATCTGCCTACGAAAACCAATTCAAATTAGTTTCATTTTTCCCGTAAATTTATTTTATAATCGTAAATTGTTTTTAAACAGAAGGTAATCTGCAAATGAGGAGGATTTGACAAGTCTAAAAAACAAATCAATAATAAACTGGTTTTAAGCCAGGCTTAACTATTTTTGTTGAAAGAATGATTGATTATAATTCGCAAATTTATAAGCAGTTTATGAAGAAAATATTGTTCGTTGCACTTCTTTTCTGTATCAAAGTTGGGATCGCACAGGTTAATTTAGTCAGGTATGTCAAACCGTTGATTGGTACCGAAAAGATGGGACATACTTATCCGGGTGCCACCGTTCCTTTTGGGGCTGTTCAGTTAAGTCCCGAAACGGATACGATATCTTATGAGAAAGATGGAAAATACAATGGCGATGTGTACCGGTATTGCGCCGGATATAAATATGAAGATTCATCAATTGTGGGTTTTAGTCATACCCATTTAAGCGGCACGGGTCATTCCGATCTGGGTGATTTCCTTATAATGCCAACTCAGGGAGCCTTACAAATGAACCCGGGTGTTGCTTCGAATACAAAGAGTGGTTACCGGTCTGCTTTTTCGCATGCAAATGAAATTGCAGAAGCGGGTTATTACCGGGTAAAACTGGATGACGACAATATTATTGCTGAAATGACAGCCACCACCCGTGTCGGGATGCATCAATATACCTTTCAGAAATCGGATCAAAGTCATATTATCCTCGATTTAATGGCTGGCATCTATAATTATGACGAAAAGAATATCTATACCTATGTCAGGGTTATCAACGACACACTTGTAATAGGTTACCGGCAGACGAATGGGTGGGCGAGGACCCGCACCGTCTATTTTGCGATGGCCTTTTCGAAACCTTTCATCACCTACGGACAAAAAAATTACGAAGGGAAACAAACCTATCGTGGTTTTTGGCGCAAGTTCGATCAAAACAATAATTTCCCGGAAATAGCGGGTAAAAAAATAAGAATGCACTTTGATTTTAAAACCGAGGAGGGAGAAAAAGTAAAAATCAAATTTGCCTTGTCACCGGTAAGTCAGGAAAATGCCCTCGAAAATATGCAGGCCGAAATCAAAGACTGGGATTTTGAAAAGGTAAAGAATCAGGCGCAGCAATTATGGAATAATGAATTAAATAAAATCGTGATCACTGCTCCGGAGAATGTCATGGTTAATTTTTATACGGCCATGTATCACGCTTTTATCAATCCAACCGTTTACACCGATGTGAATGGCGCCTATAAAGGGTTGGATCAGGAGATCCATCAGGCCAATGGATTTACCAATTACAGTACTTTTTCGTTGTGGGATACTTATCGGGCACTTCATCCTTTCTTTAATATCATCCAGCCAGCGCGCAACAATGATATGGTCCGCTCGATGATTGAACATTACAAACAAAGCGCACTCCATATGCTCCCGGTTTGGTCACTTTACGCGAATGACGATTGGTGCATGAGCGGTTATCACAGTGTTTCGGTCATTGCGGATGCCATTATAAAGGGCGTTTACAAAGGTGATCCCAACGAAGCGCTCGAAGCCTGCGTCACCACTGCCAAGCATCGGAGTTATGAAGGGATTGGCGATTATATTGATCTTGGCTTTATCCCTTCGGAGCGAAGTGGTACCTCTGTTTCGAATACGCTGGAATATGCTTACGATGACTGGTGCATTGCCCAATTGGCGAAGAGATTAAATAAACCGGCGATTTATGATGAGTTTATCAAACGTTCGGATAATTGGCAGAATAATTTCAATCGGGCCACCGGCTTTATGCAACCGAAACTGGCTGACCGCACATTTAAAAAAGAGTTTGATCCGCTAAGTACCAACGATCAGGGATTTATTGAAGGGAACAGCTGGAATTACACTTTTTTTGTTCCGCAAAATCCCAAATTACTAATAGAGAAAATGGGAGGCGAGAAGATTTTTATATCGCGGCTGGACACTTTATTTACGATGAATTTACCCGACTCCTTTTTTGCAGAAACCGAAGACATTACCCGCGAAGGAATTATTGGCGGCTATGTCCATGGGAATGAACCGGCACATCATGTGGCGTATTTATATAACTGGACCAATCAACCCTGGAAAACGCAAGCCGAAGTACGCCACATTTTAAATATGCAATACAAACCAACTCCGGATGGGTTAGGGGGCAACGATGATTGCGGTCAAATGAGTGCCTGGTATATCTTATCGGCATTGGGTTTTTACCCCGTTGATCCGGGATCGGATCAATATGATTTGGGTTCCCCCGCAATTAATGAGGCCAAATTACAATTGGAAAACGGGAAAATATTTACGATAGAAGCAATTGGTCAAAGCGCTAAAAACGTCTATGTTCAAAAAGTGATGTTGAACGGGAAGGTAATCAATCAGTTATTCATCACGCACGCTGACATCACGAATGGATCGAAACTGACCTTTTATATGGGACCAAAACCCCGGAAGGGTTAGAGGGTGTCCAAAAAGTCTTTTTTTACCGCAAAGTTCGCAAAGTAGTCGCAAAGATCGCGAAGTTAAAACACTGTATTAGATATCTTTGCGTTCTTTGCGAAATTTCTTAGCGACCTTTGCGGTAATATTTTTGATCTTTTCAGACAGCCTCTACAAATATTTTGCGTCTCTACAATTTTTTTATGAATACCTTTGTGTTATTGTCACCGAATCAAATTCAATTAATAACTAATAGGTTTTCAAAATGAACGATCAATTCAAATTTCTCCTATTCGGTTTTCTTGTTTTATTTTCCAATTTAAAAACATCGGCTCAATTACAGGATAGAATTAATCCCGAACTGCTAAACCGGAAATGGACTGCAAAATGGATTTCGTCTCCCGACAATGCAGGAAGTGAATATGGTGTTTATTTGTTTCGAAAAGAGATTACATTGAATTCGAAGCCTGGCAATTTTCTCATCCATGTTTCGGCTGACAACCGGTATAAGTTTTTTGTGAATGAGAAATATATTGGTAACGGTCCGGCAAGGGGACATTTACTGAAATGGAATTTCGAAAGCATCGATATTGCTTCATATTTAAAGCCGGGCAAGAATATTATCACGGCCCTTGTTTGGAACTTTGCAGAATACCGCCCGCTTGCCCAGATATCGGGTCAGACCGGGTTCATTCTACAGGGTAATACAAGTGCCGAAAGTATTATCAATACAGATACCACCTGGCGGGTTTTTAATGATAGAGCTTATCGACCTTATCCTGTAAATCTCAATCAATACTATGCTGCCGGAGCCGGAGAAAAATTTAATTGTGAAAATCATCCCTGGAAATGGATGGAAGCCGATTTTAATGATGCTGACTGGAAAAAAGCAAAGGAGAGCGAAGATGGAAATCCGGTTAATGGCGTTGGGCAATGGGGAGCACCATCGTTGCATCTGCTTCAGCAACGCGAGATACCTTTTATGGAAGAAAAAATGCAACGTTTTTCAAAAATACGCCGTTCTGGTTTATCCGATTTGAATGAAGCATTTTTAACCGGCGAGAAATCGTTAACGATTCCTGCCCGTTCGAAGATCAAGATACTTTTCGACCAGAACACACTTACGAATGCTTATCCGGTTTTAACTTTTTCAAAAGGGAAAAACGGGGTAATTAAAATTACTTATGCCGAAAGCCTGTTCAACGAAAAACTGGAAAAAGGTAACCGAAACAATGTCGAAAACAAAAAAATAATCGGAACACAGGATCTTATCTATTGTGACGGAGGCGAAAACCGAACTTTCCAAACCTTGTGGTGGCGGACTTTCCGATACCTTGAGCTGGAAATTGAAACAGACGATGACCCCATCATCCTCAACGATTTTCACAGCATCTTTACGGCTTATCCGTTTATTGAAAAAGCTGTTTTTAAATGCGATAATCCTTTATTGGCCAATATTTGGGCTGCCGGCTGGACAACGCAGCGTTTATGTGCAGGAGAAACTTTTTTCGATTGCCCCTATTACGAGCAACTCCAGTATATTGGCGATACGCGTATTCAGGCACTCGTTTCGTCTTTTGTTTCTGGCGATACAAGGCTTACACGAAAAGCTATAGAATCGTTGCATGATTCGCGTTTGCCTTTTGGGATCAGTCAAAGTCGTTATCCGTGTAATCAGATCCAAATCATCCCCACATTTTCATTGGCATGGATTACAATGGTTTATGATTACTGGATGATAAACGATAACAAGCCATTTGTTCGATCGATGATCCCTGGAATAATGGAAACACTCAACTGGTACGAAGCGCGAATCGATTCAAGTGGAATGCTTGGGCCGGTTGCCTGGTGGAATTTTGTCGATTGGGTAGATTCTAAAGATTGGGATAGTGGAAATCCTCCGGCAATACACAACGGTAATTCTTCAATTGTAAGCCTGCAATATGTTTATACTATCGAAAAAGCAACAGCCCTGCTAAATGCATTTGAAATGAAAGAGGAAGCGCTTCGACTTACAAAACTGGCCGAAAGTATTAAAACGGCTGTGTATAAAAAGTGTTTCGATGCAACAAGAGGTTTAATTGCCGATTCACCAGAGAAAAGAACTTACAGCCAGCATGCCAATATTTGGGCCATTACAACAAACACAATTCCAGAAGGAAATAAAGCCAAAGTAATGAACGCTGTGTTAAACGATAAATATATCGCTCAATGTTCTTTGTATTTCCGCTTTTACCTGATCGAAGCGCTTGAAAAGGCTGGACTGGCTGATCAGTTCATTTCGATGCTCACTCCATGGAAGCAAATGCTTGACAATGGCCTTACTACTTTTGCCGAACAGTCGGACCCAACACGTTCCGACTGTCATGCATGGAGTGCATCGCCTGTTTATTACTTCCTTTCGCTGGTATGTGGCATAAAACCCAATGAACCCGGTTTCAAATCGGTCAGGATTGAACCTCACTTCGGAAGCTTGCAAAATATCGAAGGCTCAATGCCTCATCCGCTTGGGACAATAAAGATTGCGTTAAAAAAAGATAAACAGGATCATCTGACAGGTGAAATAATCTTGCCGGAGCGCTTAACAGGCATTTTTACCTGGAACGGTGAAAGCAGATCTTTAAATGGAGGTATCAATCAAATTAAATAGAATTTCATGAAGTAGACATGATTGAACAACTTAATTTATTCGCGCTGTAAATAATGGGGATTCACGATTTTGAAATTGTTATAATTTGTTGTTACCTTCGTTCAATTCATACTAATACGCCACAGTGTTTTATAACGAACCATGGCAATAAATTAAAACAGGTCTAATTTAGAATAACAAAAGTATTATGAAAAATTTATTAATTCATTTAATCGCTTTTTTGGTTTTTATAAATTGTCCTGTTATGCCTGCGAAAGGGCAGGACCGTAAATTATTAACGTATTACAAAGAAAAAAACTTTTTCAAGTTAGATCAGCTGATGTCGCAGATAAAATTTGATAAATCCAACCCCGATTTATTACTATATCGTGCAACTCTTGATAATGTTTTTAACAAACCGGAAGAATCGAACCAATTAATTAGTAAGCTTCTGAAAGAATATCCGAAATATTTCAACGATACCATCGTGAAGGATTTATACACAATGCGGTCGGCAAATGCTTACCGGTTAAAAGATTATAAAAGCGCTTATTACGCCAACAGTATCATCGTTAAAAAATACAGGAACGTATGCGATTCCTCCGAAATTGAAATACGGATTGACGACGTTACATTATACCATTGTTTGATGGATGCTCCAAAAATGGAAATCAAAATGCCGGAAAATTCAACAGTTCCAATGAAAAGAGATATCGCGGGTCTGCAAAATATTGCTGTTACAATGCAAAAAGATACGGTAGACTTTGTCTTTGATACCGGGGCCGCATATTCAGTGATGATGGAATCTGTTGCAAAAAAATATGGAGTTAGAATACTCGATGGAAAAGTCAGGACAGGCACTTCAACCAGTAAGAAGGTGGAAGGGCATATGGGTTTGTTAACGATTAAGATGGGAACCATGGAACTTAAGGATGTTGCATTTCTAATACTACCCGATTCATGTTTGACTTTTGGTAATGGCCTGTACATGATAAAGGGAGTAATTGGTTTTCCTGAAATCTATGCGATGACCGGATTTACTATTAAGGACAATAAATATTTAACGGTAACTAAAAAGCAACCGGAAACAAGTGTTAAAAATTTTGCCATCGACGGGCAGTATATTATAATCAGGATAATAGCCCGAAATGACACCTTACCATTTATATTCGATTCTGGAAATCAATTGACAGTTTTAAGTTCCGCATTTTTCAATAAATACAAAAACGAAATTACAGGAAAAAGCAAAAAAAGGTCAGTAGAAACAGGTGGAGCAGGTGGAATGGAAAAGACTGAAGCTTATATCCTTGATTCCCTTAATATTTCTGCCGGGAATTCACAATATACATTGGATTCCTTACGGATTTATCCAAAAGATATAATGGGTTATGATATGAAATATGTTTATGGAAATTTTGGCCAAAATTATGTTTCCAGGTTCTCAGAGATGAGAATTAACTTTGCTTCAATGAACATAGAATTCCTGGAGAAGAAAAAGAAATAAAGCCTCTAAACTCAACATCTTTTATGACAGCAAATTGCCAAAATTGTAATACTGTACTGGAAGGGAAATATTGCAGTAATTGCGGACAGAGTGCGGAAACTCACAGAATAAATATCCATTATTTGTGGCACGACATCCAGCATGGATTGCTGCACATGGACAAAGGCATACTATTTACAACGAAAGAATTGTTTACAAGACCGGGACATTCGATCAGAGAGTTTCTTGAAGGTAAACGTGTAAGGCATTTCAAACCAATTTCATTGGTTCTTATTTTAGCCGGTATCTATGGATTGCTTTTCCATTTCTTTAAAATAAATATGTTTGCTGATTATATTGTAATTTCAGGTTCTGGTGAAAAAATTAAACAAATAAACGAATTTGTTGAAAATATTAGCGGATGGGTAGCTCAACATTACGCAGTTCTGGCATTACTTCAAATACCAATTTTTACAATTGGAACGTATTTGTGTTTTAGAAAAGTTGGATATAATTTTGTAGAACATTTGATAATCAATACATTTTTGGTCGGGCAAAGACTTATTCTGCACATCATTACTTTCCCATTGTATTACATTTCGAGTGGAACGCCAATGTTAATAAATGCCGACCGAATCATAAATTGGATCGGATACGCACTTGCAATTTGGACACTTATTCAGTTGTTTCAAAATCAAAGTAACAGGATTTTGAAAACCATATTTAGTTTATTAATTTCTATTCTTTTGATATTTGTGGTATTGATAGGAGGTATTTTATTTGTTGCTATTTTCATAAAATGATAAAAGCAACAGGTGTTTATCGTATAATTCCATAAAAAAACCCCGGAAAATATCCGAGGTTTTGTGGGAACTGATGGGTTCGAACCATCGACCCTCTGCTTGTAAGGCAGATGCTCTGAACCAACTGAGCTAAGCTCCCTTCTGCTTTAAACTTAACATTTAACTGCCTTGTTCAAAAGTGTTGCAAAGATAGACCTTTTTTAATCCGCTCCAAATATTTCAAAAGAAAAAAACTGTTCATTTTCGCAATAAATACTTTTTCAAAAGCGAAATACAAATTTTATAAATCAATGATTTCAATGCCATGGGGTTTAAGCAGGACGTCAAATACCTTTCCATTTCCGTCGACCACCGTTGTTCGCTCTTCAAAATCTCTGCAATTGATGATGACGAGTTTTTTTGTATTGGGATAAAATGCACAATCGGTGTGAATATTACTGCAAACCCAGGATCCGAAATCACTTTGCCGGCCTGCCGCAAAATAAAGACTTCGTAGGAGCAAACGGGTATTCTCAGCGTTAAACTTAAAGCCTGACAGGTAAAGTGATTGTCCCTTTCCAAACTGATTGATGGCAATTTTAGGTGAACCGTCGATTTCGGAAAGAACTGTTGTATCTTTACTTAGCACGAAAATGTTGTCGATATCCTTGCCAAAATCGATATTACTATCGATATCTTCAAGAATGAAATGATTCCCGGCTGCAACTGAAGTTTCTATTTTTACGTTACTCAATGTTTGTCCTATTTCACGGTCAACGCCCAACAGGTGCGATAACCGGAAGTATTGACCCGAATTCGGAAAGGCAGAGGGCTCTCCAACGCCAATAAATCCGCCGCCACCGGCGACCCATTCAGTTATCGTTTCAATAATTTTTTCGTTTTTCCAATGCTCTCCGCCCGACCACGCTGTTCCGACCTTACCGGCGTTGAGGATCACATCAATATCATTTGGAATGCCATGGTCGAGTATGTCCTGAAAGCTAATAAATTCAACCTCAACAGGGAGGCCAGCGAGCGATTCGGTAATTTCGTAAAGTTCCATCCCATGAATGAAGTGGCCCACATAAACCCAGGAGCGTAAATTGCCCCAGGCAGTCAGAACAGCCACCTTTAGCGGTGCGGTATAAGGAGCACCTTCGGAATGGAATTGTTTGATCGTGCGGAATTCGCCAGCGATATGTTTGATGGCTTCAACAAAATCAGGAAAATCTTGTACAAGATGTAAATAGCCACCTAATCCAATCCGGTCGATCGGTGCACGTAGCAAACCGCGACGGATATTTGCCCAGAACCGTTTGGCATCAAGGGCCGGGTCGCCACCCTCCATAAAGGTGGGTTCGCCCCTTAGTCCGGTGGGGAACAAATACGGGTGCAGCCGGAGTTCTTTTAGCCCAACCCCTTTAACCCCGGCGCATAACCGGGCCTCGAAGGCGTTAAATACACATTTAATAAGACCGTCGAACCCAAGATCTTTAAAGCGTTTGCAGTAGGGTTCGGTTCCAACCCAATGATCATCATAAAACATATAAGCGACCTTGTCGGCGGCGTGTATCACATCAATACATTTGCGCCCAAAACCAATGACGAACTCGTTCATAAAATCCATCCAATCGAGCAAACGTTCAGATGGCACATTGTGACTTGTACAATACGCCCCATTATTGACAAAATCCTCGCTGGTCATTTCGTAGCCCCTCGATTCGGCAAAAAGGCGCATCGCACGCGGACTGACCGTCCCTTCATATGAACCCCAGTCGGCATAAGTAAAACGCTGTATGGCAGGATCACCCCAAAACCATGCAAAATTATAGAACAGGGAGGTGAATCGTACAATCTTCGTATGTGGATGCTCATCCAACCATTTTTGCAAATAGTCGAGCATAAATTGTTGGGTTTCGGGGTAAATAGGATCGACCGGCATCTGGTGTTCCTGATTCCAATTGTTGGTGGTATGGTTATACATGGAGATGCCTTCCCAAATCTGCCAGGCCAAAAAGTTGACAGTGTACTGGTGCCACTTTTTGACCTTTTCGATCGTGACTATTCCATTTGACGGGTTAAAACTCCACTGCTCTTTCGGTATTTCCTCGCTGGTAGTCCGGTCGAAAACCTGCCACCACTTCTTTGGGTCATCACTGGCATTTACTTCGAACTGCTCGCGAAAAAACCCACTTAATAAATCTATTTCTATCTTATGAGTTTCAGCCACAACCGGTTTGCTCATCAGATAGTTTTGCTGGAGTTTGTTCCTGTTGGCCTTGGCCCACTCGTTATCGGCTCTTACCAGGCAGATGGTGGAGTAAATATCATAACCTGTGGAGATGATTTTATCAGACAAAACCGTTCCATCACTGTCGCGGATGGCATCAGCACCCCATTTTTTTGCTAATTCCAGTGTCAGCTCTTCGTACCCTGCCTCACCTGGTAAAGTAAAATCACCTTTGATCATTTTATTTTCATATTAATCGTTCAATTATTTTTAATCTTTTTGATGCGATGAAAAATCAATTACTTCCTGATTATTATCAATAATCTTCAGATTTTTTTCGCTCTATCAGGTCTAATTCTATCTTCGCCAATAGCTTATCATTGATAGGGTAGAAATAGAACATGATGCCGCAAACCAGGATAAAACAGGCCGGGATAATGCTGAATAATACTTTAATTCCATTTGCTACTTCGGGTGTGATTGGTGCCTGTTTTTCGTAACCGTAGAGTCCCAATAAAAACAATGCTAAAAATCCGCCAATCGCCACACCCATTTTTATGGCAAACATGATGCCTGCTGTGACCAATCCGGTTGCCCGTTGATTGAATTTCCATTCATGAAAATCGGCCACATCGGCAAACATCGAAAAAATAAAGACAGGGATCGCTCCGGCCAGAATCGACCAGATAAAATTCATGACGCAAAGCAATACAAAATTGTGTTCAGGGAGCCAATAGAATGATCCGCCGAGGATCACACTTCCAAATGAGAGAAAAATAGCCACTGTTTTCCGGTCGAAATATTTCTTTAGTATTGAGCTGAATAAAACGCCGGCCAACATACCAAAAGTTCCGACTGTCATAAAAGTTGTGGTTTGATCGAAATCCAGTTTTTGGGTACCAAATGAGAGGCTCAGCAAAATCTTACTACCGTCACCATTTACGTAATTGAAATAGTATGCAATCATTCCATTTCTGATCATGTTATGAATCAACCAAAATACAGATGCAACAAATATAATGATCCATGGTATGTTCATTGAAACGTTCCGAAGGTCTTCGCGAACAGTCGTCTTT
>Ga0302286_10002445_pt1 | contig 12926 bp, 10 predicted proteins | sample III_Fen_E2_3_FD_198765 | JGI IMG/M metagenome (GOLD analysis project Ga0302286, IMG submission 198765) | Peat permafrost microbial communities from Stordalen Mire near Abisko, Sweden - III_Fen_E2_3 | ecosystem: Environmental > Terrestrial > Soil > Wetlands > Permafrost | place: Sweden: Abisko...
TTGCGTGGTGTTCAGTTTTTGAAAAAACAAAAGGATATAGATAGCAATAGAATTGGTGTGTATGGCGAAAGTTATGGTGGTTTTATGACTTTGACTCTTATGGAACAAGCTCCTCATATATTCAAAGCTGGAGTTTGTGGAAGTCCTGTTACTGATTGGAAATATTATGAAGTAATGTATGGCGAACGTTATATGGGTACTCCCCAATCGAATCCACAAGGATATTTTAATTCAAGTACAATAAATAAGGCTAAAAATATTCAAGGTAAATTGCTCTTAATAAATGGAGGTCTCGATCATATTACGGTTATTAATAATTCGATGGCATTCCTTAATGAATGTATTAAGAATAATGTTCAGATCGATTATTTCCTTTATCCAAATCACGATCATCATGTTTTAGGTAAAGACAGAACTCATTTTCTTTACAAAATGTCGAATTATTTTTTGAATAACTTGTAGATATACATTGCCATGTGTATTTAACCATACAATGGCAATACATTTCGAAATTTTTGGTAGTAAATTCATATAAAAACATCGCATTTCAATTTGATTTGAAATGCGATGTTTTTTTTGATGCATGGAGACGCATTAAAATGCGTCTCTACGAAGATCGGTATTAATTTTTAACACAACGTACAGAACTTCCCATATTCTTTAAGTAATAATTTATAGGATTAAAACTAATATTACAATAACATAATTTATATACTATAGTCGAACTTGAATCTATTTCTGTTGAACTCCACATATAGCAACTCGTTTTAAAAGAATAAAAATTACCAAATATTGTTCTTGTTCCGGAAGGAAGAGCCGAGAATCCTGTCCCATTATTAGTAGCCTGATCGTAGCCAATGCTCCCCTTTCTGATATTATATTCCCAATCGGAAGAACTAGCTAATGATTTAGCAATTGCGTTTTCGGTTAACGAACCATTATAATTATAACCATTTTCAATGAGATAATTTGTTAGAATTGTCCATTCTGAATCGGCTGGAACATGCCATCCTTTGGGACATAATTTACCAGAATCAACGGCATACCAATTATATAATCTACCATATTTATTGATAGAATCCTTATTGGTTGTTTTGTTGATAGTACATTGAGCTCCTTTTTTTGTTTTTTTCCACAACGAATCGACAATGATGTTTGGAATATTAGTTCCATCGTTATACTTTGTAGTTTTTAAGTTTTCGGCCATCCATGTTTGCGAACCAATAATAATCGTTTTATAACAATTACCATCGTTGTCTGTCATTGTTCCATAAGTTCTATATGGATGAAATTGTTGGTTAGTCGCATTATCTTTTAGATTTTTAACTTCGTCTTCTTCTAAGTTGCAACTATTACTAAATAAGGCAACAAATCCTAATAATAAAAAAGGATGTACAGTTTTGATTCTTTTAAACATGGTTTTATTTTTATGGTATTATTTATTCTAACAATAATCAATTAATTTATAATAAAGAGTTCATTTGTTTATCTTAAATGTAACTAATGAAAAAAAATGTTTGGATGTACTATATCTGTTTGCGAATACTATCGGTGTAATCTTTATAATTTTGCGATTGAAATGGATATTTTGTTTCGTTAATATAGGTATCCATTAATGAGAGTAATTCTTTGGCTTGTTTATTCATTTTATTTTGAAGTAATTCTGTTATTTTCGAAAGGATATCATATCGAATATTATCGACAAATGTCATTTCGAATTTACTATTTACATTTACCTTATCAACGATTAAAAGCATTTCTAAAAGTTTCGCCTTAAATTGTTCATAATCTAATTTGGGTTCATTATTTATGTTTAGTTTATCGACTAAAAGTAAGGGTTGCAAATAGTTTGATAGGCTTAATTGCGATTCCTTGGTAAAAGCTGTTGTAAAATAGACATCGCGTTTACATTGTTCAGCTTTTAATAAACTCAAAAAGACCCTATCGCCACGCAATAAATATTGGTCGTAATAGCTTGGTTTTACTGTCCACGAAAAGGTATTGATAGTAATGGTTGAATCTTTCCAGTTGCAATAGTCTAAAGTGTCGAGAATTGAGGAAGGTAAATTGAATTGAACTATTTGTTTCTTTGATAAATACTGAGGATACCATGTTGTGTTCAATAGACTTATATCAATTACCGATACATCATTTCTAAACCCTTCAACATTTTGTACGTACCATAGCGGAATGGTAAAATTATCGCCCGACGAAACAAGAATTCCTTTGTTGGAACATGTCGAAAGAATCTCTTTATTTAGAGCAAGAAAAAAGTCGCCAAACCCTCCCCGTTTCTTACCTTCCTTAAATGCCCATAAAGCAGAATCGGTTTTGTTGTTATGCAAATAATACATTGCTAACGAACCCCATTCGCCAGTTAGTTTTGAATAAGGATCGAGAACAACAATTTCGCCAGTATACTTTGGTTCAAGTTTGTTTACCGTTTCAAATTCTTCGCTACTTTTAATCGTTAATGAAAGTTTCATAGTAACCATGCTCGATCCGTCTTTTGAATTTAAACGACTGTAAGCATATCCTAAAAAGTAATGAGCTTCGGCATTATTAGGTTTCAGTTGAACTGCTTTTTCTAAGTTTGAAACAGCAACAGCATATTCTTGTTTATCGAAATCTTTTCGAAATTCGGCTTTCCCGTTTTCAAGTAATTGTTCAAAGCTTTCTGTTTGAGAAAATACGCTTGTTATTGAACATGCTAAAATGATAGTGTAAATGTGTTTCATTTGATGTTTAATTGGTTTTAGTGATAGTATTTAAAGTATTGAAAAATAATACGATAAATCTTTTATTCAAATTGAAAGATTTAAGTGAAATTAAAATAATTAATTTACATTTTCCATGATGTTAATGAATTCCAAGAAGTCCAAAAATAGGTTAATGAATTCTTGCCTATTATGTCTTTGTTATATCTATTTTCATTAGGCAAATAAAACGATTTTACATTTTCAATAATAATTGTTTGTGGTTCGCTACTAGCTATTAATCGAATATTTCTTAAATCATTAATTGAAATACTAAAAGGCATTGTGAAATTTTTACCAACGTTAATCCATTTATAGTTTAAAGTAAGTGTATCGTTTTTCTGTAGATATTTATATTCCAAAATCGGAGGTTCTGCATCATATAAGAATTTATTGAAAAAGTCAGAATAATCGTGTTGCGTTTTTGTATTTACATAGTCGGTAAAGTCTTTTGTTGCAATAGTTTTAAACATATTTTCCTTGTAAAATCCTTTAATAATTGCAAAGAATAAACTATCGTTATCAATACAGCAACGAAGGTTATTTAATACTGAAGCTCCTTTATTGTATATATCGCCACCAATAAATGAGTTGTCGTTAACATCACGATATCCTACAATTGGCCAAACATTAAATATTTCCTTCATATTATTCGACGCTGCGTATAAATATTCACTATATCCGAATTCCTTTTCCATAAATAGTTGTTCGGTATAGGTGGTAAAACCTTCACTAAGCCATGCATCTGCCATATCGGCCATAGTTACGGTATTTCCCCACCATTCGTGAGCTGTTTCGTGAATTAATAGATAATTGTAGGGGTTGTTTTTATAGTTCCAAGGAGTGTTTTTGCCATATTCCTAAGCCATCGTTTTTATACGGATATTCGCCATATAAATCTTCATAAATTTTTACGATGTCTTTCATTTGATTATAGAACTTTTTTGCTTTATTCAAATGTTGATGTAATACATAATAATCGAAAGAATATGAGCCATTAGCATTTGTGTACTTCTCGTTTATATTATCAAATTTACCCATATAAAAAGTAACACCATAGCTGTTTATAGGATAGCTAACGAACCATTCAAAATTGGTGTATTGGGTGCTGATTGGTTTTGTTGAACGTAAGTTTCCATTAGCAATAGCTTGATACTTTTGGGGAACTTGAACATTAATAGTCATAGAATCGGGCTTATCCGATAAATGATCTTTACAAGGCCACCATGAACTAGCACCCAATTGTTCGCACGAAACCCCTACCCACCAATTAAAACGATTATGCTTCCAAACAAAACCAGCATCCCAAGGAGGACTTGGTGCAATACGTGGTTTTCCTGCATAATTAACACGAATCGATTCCTTTTTATCATTTTGAATAAAAGTATCGAAGTTGATAAAAACAGCATCATCAATTCTGGTAAATTTTTGTTCACGTCCCTGCCACGTTATTGAACTAATTGAAAGATTTTGACTCAAATCTATTTGAATGCGATTGGTGGTTTGTGTCGTTTTAAAATAAATGACATTATTCCCTTCTATACTTTTCGTTGATGGAAGTACTTTAACAGTCAGATTATAATAATAAACGTCATAACATGTTCTTTCGGGTCGTAATGCTCCTCTTAATGAATCTTTACGCCCAAAGTTTTGTTTGTAATTTTTATTAGGGTTTAATAAGGCAAAATCGATATAATGTTTTGATAATATCTTAACTAAATATTCTTTTGAAGTAATAAAGTTAACAAAGTTCGGTTTTTGATCAAATCCCAAAGATTTAGCTTTTTCTATATTTTTACGAGCTGCTATATAATCATTCAATAAATAATTAACTACACCTCTATTATAATATATTAAAGCATCGTTTGGATAAGAATGGAGTAATTCGTCCATTTTTTTGATTGCAGTGTAATAGTCTTTGTTTTCTATATAAGTCAATATATCATTAAAACGATTATTATAAAATGGTCCCTTATCTGTTTGAGCTTTGCTGAAATTACAAGAAAAGAGAATGAGTATTAAGATTGTAATGAGCTTCTTTTTCACGTTTTTAGTCTTTAAAATCAATTTCGGTCAAAGATAAATGATATTTAGAAACATTTGTATATCAAAGTACAAAGCATTTTTATCTTTAAAACTTGTTAATATTTTCAGATGCTTGTGGTTTGTTATATTTAATTTTACTGTTATTTTTGCTATTATTAATACCGTAAAACACAAAAAAACAAGATTAGAGTTTGATTTTAAATTGAATAAAAATTTTAATTAAATGGCGACATTGTGGCTTGTTGTTTGGTGGTAAATTAAACGGGGAAACATTGATTTGGAATATATTAAGCTATGAGTATAAAAGCAACAAAAATAATTCATAAAGGAGAAACGAGAATAAAAGTTGAATTTCCATTCGATGAGCAAACGGTAACTAAATTACGACAAATACCTAATACCAAATGGAGTTCAACCCAAAAATCATGGCATATTCCATATACAAGTTCTGCATTTGAGTATTTAAAATTAATATTTCCCGAAGTTGAATATCCCGAAACTAAATTGGAAACAACAAAACCAACTGAAATTGAAAACGACACAAAAATAAATACAAATAATACTGTAGAATTGCAAAATCGTGATGAAACGCACGAAACAACTTTTTTACACGAATTGTGGGATAAAAATGAAATTTCGATAGATGTAATTGGGCGACAAATAATATTAAAAATGCCGAAAAATGATTTGGATGTTCATTTTGTACAATCGTTACGTTATAGTCATTGGGATAAATTGCAGTTTCGATGGATAATACCTAATTATGATACAAATTTGGATTTATTAAAAGAATATTTTAACAATCGGATTGGACGAATTACGATACATCAGCTATATGAAATAGACACGAAACCAGGACAAAAATACAATTTACAATCAAACGAATTACTCCTTATAAAAACGAACAATGGACGTTTAAAAATATTGTTTGGATTTAATAAAATATTAACCAACGCAATAAAGGCAATGCCATTAAAACAATGGGATGCAAAGAACAAATGGTGGACGATTCCCTATACCGAAAATTTGTTTGAACAGATTAAAACATTAGGCGAGAAACAACAATTAAAAGTAAGGGTAAATCAAGAAGAACAGTTAAGCGATAAAGTATTACGAGTTTCGGCTAAGACGGTATCTAATTATCGAACATGTCCCGAAAATATGATCTTAAAACTTCAAGAATTACGATACAGTGAACATACCGTTAAAACATATTGTAATGTATTTGAGGAATTTATAAACTATTATCGTGAATTTGATTTAATGGCTATCGATGAAAAAATGATAGTATCGTTTATTCAATATTTGGTAAATGAACGGAAAGTCTCGACAGCATATCAAAATCAAACAATAAATGCCATTAAGTTTTATTATGAAAAGGTTTTGGGAGGTACAAGGCAAATTTATTTGATTGATAGACCAAGAATAGAAAAGACGTTACCAACAGTTTTGAGTACAACAGAAGTTGCATCTATAATAAAAAGTATCGAAAATATTAAGCATAAAACGATGTTAATGTTGACCTATTCATCGGGATTACGGATAAGTGAGTTATTGAATATGAAAGTTGGAGATATTGATTCGAAACGCAAACACATAAAAATAGAACAAGGCAAAGGGCGTAAAGATCGGTTTACCGTTTTATCGGAAAAGGTACTCCCAATGTTGCGAGATTATTATAGTGAATATAAACCTAAATATTATTTATTTGAAGGGCCAGATGGCAAGCAATATTCGAGTACCAGTGTTAGTATGATTTTGAGAGCAGCCGTTATTAAAGCAGGCATAAGTAAGCGTGTAACGATGCATACATTACGACATTCATTTGCAACACATTTGTTAGAACAAGGAACGGATATTCGGTATATTCAGAGTTTATTAGGCCATGAAGATCCAAGAACGACACAGATATACACGCATATTACAACCAAAGGATTTGATCAAATAAAAAGTCCTTTAGATTCTTTGGAAATCTGAAAAAGAATAGTACTTTTGGTTTAAATAACAACAAAAATAATAACTAAATGGAGCAAAAAAAGAATTTTGATTTTTCTACTTTCTCAAAAGGGAAAAAGGGATTCAGAAATCAAAATCTATAGCGTAAATAAACACAATAGTGTTTATTTATGTGTTACCGCCTATACTAAAAAAAACCTAACGGAAGTGAATTAAAGCTTGTAAAATAAAAAAATCAACCTCCTCTCATTCTGCACCCCGACACACATTGCAACACATTTCCAAGCCACACAAGCCGATACACAAGCCAGCTTGTAAAAGAGTTGCAATCTTCCCACGCACACTTTTTTGCGGATAATTCTTCTCTCTTTTTTCTTGATTTATTGTTGTATTTTTACTAATATTCATTTGGTATTTTCCCGAACCGATATTATATTTACCACGTAAATTTCATTAACAAAACAAAAGCAAAAATGACATCAACTAATATAAATAAGACTTTTTTAGATTATCTGAATATAACTTTTATAGTTGTATTTACGGATAATTCACCTTAGAGAATTCACTATAAATACAATTTAAAACAATTTAAGTACAATAATTTTAATGAAAAATAAAATGAGAATAATAATAATAAGCATTGCAATAAGTCTTATAACAACCATAATGGTTCAAGCACAAATTAGAATTGAGAATACGGGTAATGTGGGTATTAATTCAAATTCAATAATGCCTAATGCAACTACTCGATTTTATGTAAAAAATAGTACTTCAAACAGTGCTGTATGGTTATATACTATTTTTGCAAATAGTATTGTTGAAGACCCATCAAAAGCTAATTATATCGTTGGAGTAAGAGGACTAGCATGTAATGCTACGCCAACAGGTGTTTATAGTAAAGCATTTGGAGTATGGGGGTCTGCGGGTAATGTTGGAGGAGGCTATAATTATGGTGTTTATGGGCAATTAACTGGTACTAATAATGGTGCAGGAGTATTTGGAACAATAACAAGTGAAACAAATGTAAATGGTAAATATGCTGGTTATTTTTTAGGTGATACAAAAGTTGAAGGTCGATTATATGTAAACGATGTACAAATAACTTCAGATAAAAGAGCTAAAAAGGACATAACATATTTTGACTCTAAAACAGATAATATTGCGAAACTAAATTCTATTAAAGGAATTCGTTTTAAATATAAAAACAATGCTGAACTAAAAAAACTACTAAATCCTAATGCCAAAGATTCTGCTAATGCAGATACAACACTTGATGCATTTTATAATAAAACACAAATCGGTATTATAGCTCAAGACGTTCAACAGTCATACCCCGAACTCGTTCAAACCGACCAAAACGGATTGCTTTCGGTTAACTATATAGGCTTTATTCCAATCTTAATTGAATCTGTAAAAGATTTGCAAAAACAGGTCGATAACAAAGACTCCAAATTAATAAACCAACAAACCGATATTGACGACTTAAAACAACAAATTACCGACCTACGAGCAATAATTGCAGGCTGTTGTTCAACAAAAACAAAACTAAAATCGAATGCAGAAACTGATGCGAGTAATAATTTAAACGTTTCAATTACTACGTTATATCAAAATGCTCCCAATCCATTTAAAGAAAATACAAGCATTCGCATTGACTTACCACAAAGCATAGGCAAAGCCTTGTTAAACATTTATGATCTTACAGGTAAACAACTAAAAACCTTTAGTATTGCAGAACGTGGCACTGTTACAGTAACTATTAATGGTAAAGACCTTATTGCAGGAATGTACCATTATGCTCTCATTACTGATGGTAATTTGATTGATACGAAAATGATGATTTTAACTGAATAACTATTATACTTATGACCAAATTACTTTTAATTACCTCCGTAGTATTATTTACATTATTTCACTCCTGTGAAAAAGAAGACAAATATAAATTAGATACAAAATATAAAATAGTACTAAAAAGAAATGATACCATTACGTTTAAAAGCAAAAATTCTACTTCAAAATTCTATTTAGATAATATATTTCCAATCAATCTATTAGGATATGAAATTTCTGATGCAATATATGTTAATATGAATAAATCTTATCAAGACTCATTAGGTGCTTTTCGAATAACAAGAGGAAATGATTTTTTTTACTTTAAAATTGGAAATAATGGAATTTTTATTGATCTCTTTAAAAATATTACAGATACAACATTAATTATTTGTAATAAGAAAATATTTAATGTGTTTACTATAGTCGATACAACTCATTCTAAGCATTTAAGCTATACTGTAAAAAAAGTTTTATATTGCGATAAATACGGTATACTTCAATATGAGAAATATAGTGGTGAAATTTTTAAAATAGATACTAATTATTTGAAAAAATATTTAAAATAGACTTTGTATGAAAAAATATTATTTATGTATATTGTTTTTTTTAGCATTATTCCTAAACATTTGTTCTGCTCAAACAGGTGTTTCTAATAATTTAAGGAAATATTGGTTTTATAGGCAAAGATTATTAAATACTTTATTAAAGTTAGTAGCAACGTTTTTAATGCATCTCATGATGCTGGAACTAATATTCCTCTTGATTTACTTAATTTAAGTAAAGAATATAAAGAGGCTAGATTTGATGATGGAAATACTAATTTGAATATGTACATTTCTGTTTTAGCAACAGAATATCGCCTATTAAAAAATTACAATCAAGATTATTCCGAAACAATTAAATTATTGTATTATGCAATTTTAACTTTTAATAGACTTGATGAAACAGCTGAATCTTATTATCGTAATGGTGTCATCCAACAGGGCGATCTTAATGGCTTTTTTGTTCGTAATGATTTTACTCCCGATTTTGTTAATAAATATTTTAGTTTAGGAACAAATCCGTTTTTTAAAGCTTCTAATATACCATTCTGGTCAGAAGGTGAACATTTATTAAGTACAAGTAATCCTGATGGTTTTGAAAACAGTGAAGATAATGTATGGCACATGCTTGAAGCTTTGGCTTTAGTCAATAAATTGTTAGATACGGAAGTCGTGGATGGTGTATCTATTGATTTTAAAAAGATGGCAAAAGATATTACGAAAAATATCGTAGGGTACATGAGTCATGATAATAATATGTTATATGATGCATGCAAGGAACACAATACTATTACGCAATGGTGTTCGCCAATGGAATTTAGCTGGTATTTAAAAAATAATGTAACTGATAAACTTGTAAGTGCTGGAAATGGCATATCAAATAAAGGTGAATTTGATGGAACCATGCTTTCAATGTCATATGGTTTTGCTAAAGCCGCAAACAATATTTTAAACGAAAATAAATTCGAAGGAATGCCTAGTCAAATTGTTCCTGTCTTTCCATATTTAGTTCCAGTTCAAATTCCTAGCAGTCAATCCCTTTTTAACTATATTATAGGTTCTACTGTTTCCGACCTTTATTTGTCTCTTTATGCAGCAGAAAAAACTTGTGTTTCATATTTAGGTGTTGTTGTAAATTTTTCAAATATTATACTTTGTTTAGAAGGCAATGAACAGAAGTCTATTTTATGGGAAAAATATGGAGATATTCCTTATTCAGTGTGTACTCAAAATAGCTCTAAAATTCGTTCGCTATTTAGAGTTAGTCACCTTGATGATTATAAATATCGTAGTGTTTGTGCCACGGGAAATATTGGAATAGGAAATAATACACCATATCAATTATTAATTCAGAAACAAAAGGATAATAATATATACAAATACGAACATTTGCCTTTACTCTGGTGTGTTCTAAATGATATTAACAGTAGTAATTCATCACTTATTTCTCAAGATGATAGAGATATTATTTTTAATATGCTTAGAAGAGCTCCAGGTTGTGGTCCTCGTTTTTTGAATAAAGATTCTATAAATAATGAGTGGTCAATTCCAAATACACTAATTACTCCTGAAAAAAGATATGGTGGATATTTTAATTATCATGATTCTACAGAATTCAATGGTTTAGATTATATGTTACTTCATAACTTGTATTGGTTGACCAATCCTGTAAGTATACCCAAAGATATAAATCCGTTATTATTATGTACTGAACCTGGGCATGTACATCAGGCAATTGCAACTAACGATATTGTTAGTTCACAATTAATGAATCTTAACAATAACAGTTTAAATATTTATGCTGGTAATAGTATTACATTACTTCCCGGTTTTGAAACAACTGGAACAGGTAATGTCTATTTTGATATTTCGGAAGTAACAACAACGAATGAGCCTGTTTATTACCACAAACTATCATTAAAAAGCTATGAAAATGCTTGTCCCGATAGATTAAAATAAAATTACACTATCTATATAGGTCTTTCAAAAGAAGAAATCAGCTTTTATTATATAAAAAATCCCCTGCAACTAACCATTGCAGGGGATTTTCTATATAATAACTATCGATTAATTTTGAATACTACAGCTTTTCCATCGGAATCTCCAACACGGTATATTCTCCGTTCACAACACTAATTGTCATCGTAGCATCTTTAAAACCTGGCTTTGTTGCAGTAACAATATAATCGCCATCGGCAAGGCTTTTATAATGAGCACCACCGCCACTAGCTGTTTTCTTAACTTCTGCATTTTTACTCTGTATACTCTTCGCTCTCATTTGTGTGTTTGCAGGAGCAATCGAAATAGATACATTTGCAATACCATTACCACTCACCGTTTCGGTAGCTTGAACTTTTAACGAAAGCGAACCAGCACCAGTATCAATCACCTTGCGAACTTTATGATATTCGTCATAGAAACTAACATGAGTAGTTTTAACAATTTCAATCAACGTATCAATTTTCTCCCAATTTGTTAAAAGTGTTTTAATATATGTTGCAATTAATTTTGTAGCAGCACCACTGTCAGTAATATCAACTCGGTCTTTGGGAATAGCCTTATTAAAATTAATTATACTTGATTCTTGTGTTGAAAGAATTTCAGAATTAACGCCATATGCATCCAAATTTTCAATCTCAATGTTTGCATTATCATGAATCACTTGACAAATACCGACCAATTTGGTATCAGATGCTTTATTTAATTCACTTTCACTATAACCAATCAAAGCGAGAAACGCACTATTGTTTACATTCGTACCATACGCTACACCTCTGCGAATAATATCCATACTCTGAGTAATTAGTGTTGTTCTCAATAACTTTTTATTATTGGTATCGCCACTTTTATCGGCTTCCTGTTGTGCAATTGCAATTTGCAGAAGTGGAAGCGTTGTTTGAATTGCTGTTAAATAAGGCGAAAAGCCCGGCAACGTAGCTGTAATCGTTGCATTTGGTAATAGATAAGATACCGAAGCATTCGACATCTTGTTTACTCCTTCTTGATAACCTGTCATACTTTTAAAATTTAATGAATGAATAAATAATTGTTAATCGGTTTTGAATTCTTGTTGTTGTATATTTGGTACAGCTAAATTATAAAAGTGAAAACAATTTACCAAATAATTTCGCAACTATTTTAGATGCAATAATCTATTGTTCAGATAGTATAACTATAACTTTAGTTCGAAATGCTAGTAAAATAAGGCGAGAAACTATCTTCCGAAATCGAATTAATTTCGGTCGAAATTGAACCGATTTCACTTGAGATAGGACTTCTTACACTTGAGATGCCTCCGACATCACTTGAAATGCTTCCGATTCCACTTGAGATGCTTTCGACATCACTTGAGATACCTCCGATTTCACTTGAGATGGTTTCGACATGACTTGAGATGCTACCGATTCCACTTGAGATGGTTTCGACATCACTTGAGACGATATTTCTGTAAAAAATGAAGGCAACGACCCAGCAATTCCGCCCTTGCGACCCTTCGCAGTCAGGCACATTTACTACCCACACAAGGCTACCCTGCAATCCAAGGGTAGTAAAAGAGCCTGCCTGCCCTACCGCACCCGACACACATTGAAAAATTCTTGCTACGTTTGATAAAATTATTATATTTGACAAACAAAATTAACAAGAAGATTAAATAAAGTACAGGCGGTAACACGCTGGCAAGTAACAGCTTACGGTTCTTTGTATGTGCAAGTTCTACAGTCGCTTTGGGCATTGTCTCGGGCGATAAGAAGTCGCTCCGCAAACCGTAAGCCGTTACGTCCAGCAACTCGTT
>Ga0302286_10002447_pt1 | contig 12925 bp, 8 predicted proteins | sample III_Fen_E2_3_FD_198765 | JGI IMG/M metagenome (GOLD analysis project Ga0302286, IMG submission 198765) | Peat permafrost microbial communities from Stordalen Mire near Abisko, Sweden - III_Fen_E2_3 | ecosystem: Environmental > Terrestrial > Soil > Wetlands > Permafrost | place: Sweden: Abisko...
AGCAACAGAAACCATGAACAAACAACTAATCCAACTCCTCTTCTTTCTTTTTTACATCTCATTACTTTCAGTGCATGTGATGGCTGCTCAACCTAAAGAACTGAGCCGCTATAACGTAGTGTGGACGAGTCAAAGCAAAAACTCTTCCGAATCAATGCCATGTGGCGGTGGAGATATTGGCCTGAATGTGTGGGTAGAAAATGGCGATTTGCTTTTCTATGTTTCACGTAGCGGCACGTTCGACGAAAACAGCGGCTTTCTCAAACTGGGACGTGTACGGGTCAAACTCTCGCCCAATCCGTTTGCCGGTGGAGAATTCAGACAGGAGCTCAAACTGAAGGAAGGTTACGTGGAGATCACGGGAAAGAACAAATTGCTTGCAGCAAAAGTAAGCGTCTGGGTCGATGTGTTCCGTCCCGTGGTGCATGTATCGGTCAGTACCGACAAACCGGTCATTACCGAAGCGGTTTACGAAAGCTGGCGTAACGCAAACTACTTGCAGAAACCGGGTGAAAACTTTGCCAACTCGCTGAAATGGGGCCCAATCAAAAAGATTACAACCCAGCGCGATAGTATTGCTTTTCACGGCAAAGGGGTAACGTTCTTCCATCATAATCTGGACAGTACGGTGTTTGACATTACTGTGCGTCAGCAGGGAATGATGTCGGTGAAAGAGAAACTGATGAATCCCTTGAAATATCTTACTTTTGGAGGTTTGCTCGAAGGAAACGAGATGTCGCAAGCAGGAACTACTTCGGGCAAATATGTCGATACCGACTTCAAAGGATGGGTGCTAAAAAGCAACAGGCCTTCTCGTACGCAAGAGATTACCCTCACGCTTTTTACACAACAAACACCCAATGTGAGCGAGTGGGAAAATGGGCTGAAAGCGGTGAAAACCGATAGTGAAAAGAACCGGAAACCGGCTTTTGCAAAATCGCAGGCATGGTGGGCAGCCTTTTGGGAACGTAGTTTTGTGATGGGTTTGCCGGAGGATTCAATTGTCAAACAAGGGGCTGTTTTCCGCAACTATCAGTTGTTTCGCTACATGCTTGGTTGCAATGCCTATGGTGCTTATCCCACCAAGTTCAATGGCGGTATGTTTACCTACGACCCTGTGTACACCGACACCACCAAGCATTTCACACCCGATTATCGCAACTGGTGCGGCGGGGTGATGACTGCTCAAAACCAACGTCTTGTTTATTTCCCCTTTATTAAAAACGGTGATTTCGACCTGATGAAACCGCAATTCGATTTTTATCTGCGGTCGTTGCGCAATGCAGAGTTGTGGAGCGAAGTTCATTGGGGACACAAGGGAGCCTGTTTCGCCGAACAACTCGAAAACTTTGGGTTGACAAATTCGGCGGAATACGGATGGAAACATCCTGAGAGTTATGATAAAGGGCTGGAATACAATGCCTGGCTCGAATATACGTGGGACACCTGTCTGGAATTTTGCCTGATGATTCTCGAAAAAGAGCGATACACCGGTGCCGATATTAGTGAATATTTGCCTTTGGTAAAAAGCTGTCTCACCTTTTTCAATGAACATTATCAATATCTTGCCAAACAACGTGGTGCAAAAACTTTTGATGCCGATGGTCACTTGATTCTGTACCCGGGTTCGGGAGGAGAGACTTTTAAGATGGCCTATAATGCTACCTCTACCGTTGCCGCGCTGAAAACAGTGACAAGCCGCATGTTGGAATTGTCGGATAAATATCTTTCGGCAGACGAACGTAAAGAGTGGAGCCTCTTTCTGCAACGAATTCCACCCATCTCGTTCCGCGAGTTCAACGGACATAAAACTATTTCACCTGCAAAACTATGGGAGCGGATAAATAATACCGAACCTACGCAACTTTATCCGGTGTTTCCATGGGGCGTTTATGGCGTGGGCAAACCTGACTTGGACGTAGCAATTAATACTTGGAAACTGGATACACTGGCATTGAAATTTCGTAGTTACGTAGGTTGGAAACAGGATAATATTTGGGCAGCATGTCTTGGACTCACGGATGAGGCTGCTAAATTTGCCCTGTTGAAATTGAGTGATTCAGGCAGACGTTTTCCGGCATTCTGGGGTCCGGGTTTCGACTGGGCTCCCGACCATAACTGGGGTGGTAGCGGTATGATTGGTCTTCAGGAAATGTTGATGCAGGTGGATGGAAAGAAAATTTTCCTGTTGCCCTCCTGGCCGAAAAACTGGAATGTACATTTCAAACTCCATGCGCCTTACAGTACCACCGTGGAGGCAACCGTAAAAGAAGGAAAATTACAACAAATAATTGTTTTGCCTGAGTCACGGATGGCAGATGTGATGGTGATGAACGGGTTTTAAATGTGTTGATTTGGTAATGTGAAAATGAGATAATGCAGCTTCAATATCTTGGATAAATCGCTATATATGATTTTATTAATTTCTATTGATAACCTTATTTCTCCCCTCCTTCGGAGGAGTCGGGGGAGGTCATTCACATTTTTATTTTTACTTCTTGTTTCAGTTGCAATCTTTGGTCAGCCGAAAATTAAAGTGGCATGCATCGGCAATAGTATCACGTTTGGTTATGGATTAAAACCAGAACAGGCATATCCTGTGCAATTGCAACAACTTTTGGGTGATAAATACGAGGTACACAACTACGGAATCAGTGCACGAACCTTATTGACAAAGGGTAATTTGCCCTACACCAAAGAAAAAATATATCAGGAGGCTCTCAACTGGAATCCTGATATTGTGATAATTAAACTTGGCACAAACGACAGTAAACCAATAAACTGGAAATTCCAAAAGGAGTTTATTCCTGATTATGTGTCAATGGTCAAAGCGATTAAAAGCTTATCTTCGCATCCTGTTATTTATCTCTGTTTGCCTGTCCCTGTATGCAGTAATTGCATTAATTTTCATCCTGAATGGGGCATTCGCGACAGTATTATTGTGAATGGCATTATTCCTAAAATAAAAAAGGTGCAGCAGAAAACTCATACACGACTGATTGATTTACGCACTCCATTTCTGGATAGAAATCAGCTTTTTGCCGATGGAATTCACCCCAATGCTGAGGGTGCAAAAGTGATAGCGGAAGAAGTGTATAAACAATTGATAATTAATAATTAACAATTAATAATTATGGTTGTGTCTTCACGTCGTTCTTTTCTCAAAACAGCTGCCCTCACAGGCTTGGCAACAGCAATAGCACCAACTTCGCTTTTGGAGAAAGGCTTTGCCGAGCGAGACATTGAGGTATCTTCGACTGAGAAGAATCTTGTATTTCTCTTTCAGGGCGATTCCATAACCGATGGCAACCGTGGTCGCAATGCCGACCCCAATCACGTGATGGGGCATGGATATGCGTTTGCCATTGCCATTGCGAGTCGGGTAGGAGCTGATTTTCCTCATGCCGGTTTTACGTTTTTCAATAGAGGTGTAAGTGGCAACTCCGTGCCCGACCTGCAGAAGCGCTGGCAATCAGACACATTGGCCCTTAAGCCTGATGTGTTAAGCCTTCTGGTTGGAATTAATGATACAAATGCATCAATCGAACATCCGAATGATGCTCCCGGAATTGAACAGTTTGAAAACGGATGCCATGATTTGTTGCAGCAATGCAAAACGCCTAAACCCGATACGCTTTTTGTGCTGGGAATACCCTTTGTTTATGCTGTTGGCAAGTGCAAAGAACATTGGCAGCAGTGGAGTGACGGAGTGGAAGAACGGGCAAAAGTGGTACGAAAACTTGGCAAAGAATTCAATGCGGTGTTGGTCGATTACCCGGCAATGTTCGAGAAAGCGATGAAAACAACTTCGGCAGACTATTGGATTTGGGACGGCATTCACCCCACGGTTTTCGGGCATTAACTGATGGCGCGCGAATGGATAAAGCAAGTGAGTACACGGCAATTATTTTTGAAAAAATACAGATACAAATAAATCATTCACATATAAAAATGACACAAAAAAACGTCATATTTCGTGGGTTGCCATTGATACTACTGCTGCTGTTGGCAATACCCGAAATGGGCTATGCGCAGCATACAACAGCCGATAAGGTTGCGGCTAAGCCTCTTTTCCGTGATCCGTTGTTTGATGGCGCTGCCGACCCTACGGTGATTTGGAGCAAAAAAGATAAAAAATGGTTGATGTTTTACACCAATCGCCGGGCGAATGTGAAAAATGCCGATGGAGTGGAGTGGGTGCATGGAACGCCTATCGGAGTGGCCGAATCGACTGATGGTGCTATCTGGAAATACCGCGATACATGCAATATAAATTATCGTCCCGATAAAGGATATACCTTTTGGGCTCCCGAGATTATTGAACACAAAGGTCTGTATCACATGTATCTGACTTATGTGCCGGGTATTTTCAAAGAGTGGAGACATCCACGCTATATTGTACATCTTACAAGCAAAGACTTGATGAACTGGAAGTTTGAATCAAAATTGCCATTGGCTTCCGAACGTTGTATTGATGCCTGTGTTTTTCGATTGCCCGATGGCACATGGAGGATGTATTACAACAACGAGCTGGCAGGGAAATCGATGTTTTATGCCGATAGTAAAGACCTTTATACGTGGAAGGATAGCGGGGAAAAAGTGGTGGGTGACCGTGGCGGAGAAGGACCTTATGTGTTTCGTTGGAAAGAGAAAATATGGATGATGGTGGACAATTGGCAGGGGCTTGGTATCTACTCTTCCGACGATTATGTTACATGGAAACGGCAACCGAAAAATATTTTGCAAGAACCGGGTACGGGTCTTGACGATCAGGTTATTGGCGGCCATCCTTGTGTGGTGGTGAGTGCCGACAGAGCCTATATTTTCTATTTTACTCATCCGGGACGCACTCCTGAAAATAATGGCAAGGATAGCTTTGAAACCCGCCGAAGCTCTATTCAGGTTGCAGAGTTGGAGTACGTAGATGGACAAATTGTCTGTAACCGCGATAAACAAGTGACTATGAATTTAAAGCCTACCGTGAAATAGAAAGAATGCAATATTAATTGCTGGAAATGAATATTTTTTTCTACGTAATAATTAACTTACTGAACAATCACTCAATACTATCATATCATGAAAAAATCACTATTAATTGTTTTTGCACTTGCTTTTAGTGCGATTGTTTTCGGACAGAAGCAGTTTTTCAAACCTGAAAAGCTGGTTGAAACTGGAGTATATTATTACCCCGAAGCATGGAATCCGGATCAATGGGATCGCGATTTTAAGAAAATGGCCGAAATGGGTTTTGAGTTTACCCACATGGCCGAGTTTGCATGGGCACAAATTGAGCCCAGCGAAGGCAACTACGATTTCAAATGGCTTGACAAGGCCGTGGAGCTTGCTGCAAAAAATAATCTGAAAGTAATAATGTGTACCCCTTCGGCTACTCCGCCTATTTGGTTGACGAGAAAATATCCCGAAATTTTGTTGGAGAAACCCGATGGGCAAACTGCAATGCACGGTACACGCGAACATTACTCGTGGTCGAGTCCAAAATATCAGGAGCTTACCCGTAAGGTAGTAGAGGCAATGGCCAAACATTTCGCCAACGACACACGCATTTGGGGATGGCAGATTGACAATGAACCGTCTCACTATGGCACCTTCGACTATAGTCCTGCTGCTCAGGCTTCATTTCGTGTGTGGCTGAAAGATAAGTATAAAACAATTGATGCCCTTAACAGTGCATGGGGAACTGCTTTTTGGTCGGGTGTCTATTCCTGCTTCGACCAGATTGAGATGCCTAACGTGGGTCGCTTGATTTCGGGAGTGGCAAGTCCAACTTCTGTACTCGACATGAAGCGCTTCAATGCCGACGAATGTGCGAAATATATCTCTCTGCAAAACAAGGCAATAAAGGATAACGTGTCTAAATCACAGTTCGTTACCACCAATTTTATGAATGCACATACCGATGTGGATCCGTGGCGTAGCAAAGACCTCGATTTTATCAGTTATACGGTATATCCTGTTGCCGGATATACCGAAGGTCTTGGTGATCAGGGTTTCCGACTGGGTGACCCATGGCGTATCTCGTTTTCAAACGATTTTTTTCGTTCATTGAATGGTGTGACAGGGGTGATGGAGTTGCAACCCGGCCAGGTAAACTGGGGAACCTACAACCCGCAGCCTTACCCGGGTGCGGTGCGCATGTGGTTGTGGAATGCGTTTGCAGGCGGACTGGATTTTATTTGCTCTTATCGTTTTCGTCAACCGCTTTACGGTGGAGAACAATTCCACTACGGTATGGTGGGCACCGATGGTGTAACTCCGCTCAACGGAGGACAACAATACAGTCAGTTTATGGGCGAAATAAAAGAGCTTCGGAAGCTTTACAAACCCAATGTGGCGATGCCGAAGGAATATGCCGCCCGCAAAACAGCTATGATCTATAATCCTGATGATGTGTGGGAAACAACGATTCAGCCACAGACTTTTCAGTGGAATGAGCGCGACCATGTTACCAAATGCTACAATGCGCTGAAATTGCTTACCATTCCTGTTGTATTTGTGGATGAACAAAAAAACCTTTCCGAATATCCGTTTGTGATGGTTCCTGCATGCCAGATGGTAGATAAACTATTGGTGGAGAAATGGACAAAATATACAGAAAACGGTGGAAACCTTATTGTGACTGTGCGCACAGGGTTGAAAGACCGTGACGGTCATTTTCTTCAGGCACCTTGGGCTGATGCTATTACTAACCTTATTGGAGCAAAAATTGTGATGAACGATATGCTTGGTGCTAACAAAATGGGAACCGTTTCGTTCAATGGGAATTCCTATAAATGGAATAATTGGGGCGATATGCTGGAACCGACAGCAGGCACCGAGGTATGGGCTAAATTTGCAGACCAGTTCTATGCCGGAATGCCCACAGTGGTGCATCGCAAACTGGGCAAAGGCACGGTTACTTACATTGGAACCGATACCGACGATGGAAAACTGGAAAAAGATGTGCTGAAGAAAGCATATGAAGCCGTTGGAGTGGGAGTGAAGGAGCTTCCTGAAGGCGTGATGGTGAACTGGCGCGATGGCTTTTGGGTGGCATGCAACTATTCATCGTCGAATGTCACACTTGATATTCCGGCCAATGCGAAGATTATTTTTGGAAAGAAAGAGCTTACTCCGGCAGGCGTGGTGGTTTGGATGGAATAGGCTGATATAATAAACAACAAAGAGCACCGAAACTTGTAAAGATTCGGTGCTCTTTATATATTTAAAGCTCTTAGATATACTGTTACAGGTTGATTTTTAGTCCTATATTTAAAACTACATTGCCCATAGGATATTTTACTTTCAAGGCTTTTCCGGGTTCTGAATTATTGCTTCCATTTATTAAGGTATAATGATCCACGTAGTCTGTTTTTATTGAACTGACTGTCATGGAGGGTAATTGATCTACACCATTGTAAGTGTTTTTGATTATTTCTCCTTTTGTGGGTGCAAACGAGAGATTGTTCGTCTGCAATTCGGCATACAGCGAGAATTTCTTGTTTAGCTTGTAGGTTGCTCCGAGGCTTGCCGAAAAGCCTAAACCAATTCCTCCATTCAGTTTTTGTTCTTGATAAGAGTAGCTTGAATCTCCAGTGTAATTAGTGGAATGTGTAATAGTGCCCGAATTAGCGACTACTCCAAACTTAATGTACGGATTGATTTTGTCCATACCGGTAGTGAAAACAAGTGCGGGTTTTATTTGTAACATCTTGGCTGATAGCGATTCTGTAGTAATATAGCCGTAGGCGCCACCGGTGTAAGTCATGTGTCCGGTTCCGGTTGTTTTTGCACCAAGCAGGTAGTTGATACTCAATTCTGCACCCACGTATTTATTCAGCATATAACCCAACGAACCTCCCAAAGATACACCTTTTCCTAAGGATAAATATACCTGCGTGGCATCATAACTCTGATAGAAGTTGTAACCCGGATAATAAATATTATCAGCATAAAATACATAAGGATATATCACTCCACTTGCATTGACAATATCAGAATTTTGTCCACTCAAGCTGCATCCGTATCCGGCATTGATTGTGGCATAAAAGCCTTGAGCTGACAGGTTGCCGGTGAACAATCCCAACATCAATACGATACAGAGCTTATAGAATATTTTTTTCATCATGATAAGTTTTAATATTGGATAATAGATAGCTTAAATGTTGATTCTTAAGCCAATGTTGATTCCGATACTGCTCATCGGGTATCGTTGCTTTAAAGCAGTTGAGGGTTCTGACGTTGACGGTGAGTTATTCTGTATGTAATGATTTTGAAAGATGATTTCCTTTTGGCTAACAGTCATTGTTGGCAATTGATCGATGCCGTTATAATTGTATTTTGTGATTTCTCCTTTATTTGGGGCAAATGCCGCATTGATGGAGGTGATTTCGGCAAATAGAGATGTTTTTTTGCTTAATGTGTAAAGTGCTCCTATACTGGCAGTTATTCCAAAACCAATTCCTCCACTGAGCTTCTGGGTTTGATCTGTTATTGAACTTCCGTTATTGTTGGTGTATGTGTTATATTTGATTGATCCTGAAGTTATTAATACGCCAAATTTTGCATAGGGGTTAATGGTCTTGAATCCGGGAGTCAACACAATGGCGGGATTGAATTGAAACATTTTAGCCGAAAGAGAATGCGACTGAACGCTATTATAGGTTGTGGTATAAAAGGAAGTTGAACTTTCATTATCTTCAAATTTTCCTCCAATCAAATAAGAGATTCCTGCCTCCGCACCAATGTTTTTATTGAACATATAACCCAGTGAAGCTCCAAAGTTTACCCCTTTGCCTAATGACACATATACCTGATCATAGTTCTCGATATATGAACTGCCGGAATATACATACGAATAATTGCTTAAAGATAACGTTTGGGAGTTTGTTCGAAAAGCGTATCCCGTATGGAAGTCGAGATAAAATTTTTGTGCCGACAGGCTGTGCGTGACGCTTATGGCGCTTAACATCAATAAAATGAGCTGTATTTTTTTCATTATTGTATAATTTGAAAGTGTCAGTTTGTAAAGGCAAAATTACACAAATAAAAATCATTGAAAGTTATTTTTGTCATAAAAAAACAAAACCAGCCAAAAAAACATCAGACAATAAAAAATACAATAAGTACGTTATTATGTATATATGTAAGCTCTTGATTTTATTGATTATTTAATAGTTGAATATACTCAGTTTCGACAAAAAATAGAGTACCTTTAATGCCTCAACTATTGCAGAAAAACTAACCAGAATCATTTATAACCGTCACTTAAGGATGGACAATAACTCCATCTACTATTATGCAATTCATCAACATTGACACGTGGAAACGAAAAGAGCATTTCAACTTCTTTTACCGATTTGATTGCCCACAATACAATATCTGTGCAAATCTTGATGTGACGCGATTTCTTTCTTTTGTGAAGAAACATGAGCAATCGTTCTATTATTCAATGATTTATGCGGTGACAAAAACTACCAATCAAATTGAGAATTTCAAATACCGAATTCGTGAAGGTAAAGTGGTTTTGCACGATAAGCTTCATCCTTCGTTTACTGACTTAAGCTCTTCCGACGATTTATTCAAAATGATTACGGTGTCGATGGAAGACGATTTCTTTCGTTTTGTTCATACGGCAAAAGAGGTTGCAACAAAACAGGAGGCTTATTTTCCATTGGAGCAATTTGTCGGGCGCGACGATTTTGTTTATCTCACCTGCATTCCATGGATTTCTTTCACACATATGTCACATGCTGTGTCAATTAATCGTGATGATGCGGTACCCCGCATTTCGTGGGGAAAATATTTTACGGATGGAGAAAAAGTGTTGTTGCCATTTTCAGTACAAGTGCATCATGCTTTGGTAGATGGCGCACATGTAGGAAGGTATTATCATCAACTTCAGGAGTTACTGGACGAGATGCATTAATTTTTTAGTCTGTCACTTCTTCAGCTATAAGGTTTGCCACCGAAGCATTTACCGCTTTTAACAAGTCATGCGGTGAGAGTTTTAGCTGAAGCCCGCGTTGTCCGGCACTGATATAGATAGACGAAAAATTCATCGCAGAAGCGTGTAAATACACAGGGTAATTTTTTCTCATACCCAATGGCGAACATCCACCCCTGATATAGCCTGTGAGCGGCAACAGTTCTTTCATAGCCACTGTTTCCGCTTTTTTATTGCCCGATACCGAAGCCGCAAGTTTCAGATTTACTTCGTCGGCTCCCGGCACTACACACACAAACACACCATGTTTATCGCCCCGCAGCAGAATGGTTTTAAACACCTGTTCCACTGGTTCATGCAGTTGCGCTGCCACGTGAGTGGCGCTTAAATCGTCTTCATCTACTTCATAACCAATTAGTTGATAATCAATGCCCATCCGGTCGAGAATGCGGGCGGCATTTGTTTTTTGTAATTTCATTGATGTGATGCTAAGATTTTCCACTTGCAATGCAAAAGTACTTTATTTGAATGAATATTTTCTCATTTTACACAAAAAATGGATTGCCATGTTACGTTTTCTGCATGGTTTCGTCATATTTTAGTGCTACCATTCTTTTGGAATTGAAATCAAAATTGCCGATAAGAAATATTTTTCGTTTTCACTCATCCAATCGGTATATTCAATTCGTCTAACAAGAAAATGAGGTTAAAATCGCAAATCCGGATCCGTTTGCTTTTTCATCCAACAGAACTAGAAAAAATCGACAAAAATGTTTTTTATGACATCTAAAAATTGTGTACAACGGCTTGTTAGTGTAGTGTTGCTTACACTGCTCTGTATTGGGATTGCGAATGCTGATGGAGTTGTAAAAGGTCGCATTATCGACCAGAATAATCGTCCGGTGGAGTTTGCTACGGCGGCTTTGCTCAATGCCAAAACCAAAATTCCGGTGAAGGGAAGCGAAAGCAACAGTGCCGGCGAATTTGTGATAGACAAGGTGACTCCCGGCGAATATGTGCTATCGGTTACTTTGGTTGGCTACAATAAATTTGAAACAGAGAAATTTGCTTCGAGAGATAAAGTGGTGGAAAAAAATGTAATGCTGCATGAAGCTACCCAACAACTCAAAGAAGCTGTGGTGGTGGCAAAACGCAAATTTATTGAACAACAGGCAGATAAAATGGTGATTAACCCTGAGGCTTCAATTACCACCGCATCCGATAATGTATTTGATATTTTGAAAAAAACTCCAGGTGTAACGGTCGATAACAACAACAATATCAGTCTTAAAGGCAAAGATGGTGTCAAAGTGTTGATTGACGACAAACCGACTTATGTGTCAGCGGATCAATTGGTTTCGTTGCTAAAAGGAATGCAGGGTAAAGATATTGACCGCATTGAAATTATCGAAAATCCCTCATCACGTTACGATGCCGAAGGCAATTCGGGAATTATCAATATAAAAACCAAACACGAGAAGCGTACTGGTATTAACGGTAGTTTTTTTACCGGGTTGTCGTATAGCAGTAACTTGAGCGAAAACACAGGGTTCAATCTGAATGTGAATCTTGGAAAACTCAATGTATATGGCAATTATTCCTTCTACGAATGGCGTGGCTGGAACGATATGTACGCAACACGACGATTTGTGACAGGGACTAATACAGGCGCATTTGAACAACTTGCCTCCCACGAAACCTATCATGGCAATGGACATAATTTCAAGGTGGGAGCCGACTATTATCTTACCAAAAAACAGGTAATTAGCGTAATGATGCGCAGCTCGCACGGATTTAATCATAATAATGGGCTGAATACCACTGCGTTTCAAAATAGCTCACATCAGGTTGACTCAACGTTAATGACCGATTCGAAAAACAATAATTACTGGCATAATTATACTTACAATGCCAATTATAAATGGGATATTGACACCACGGGTCGTTATTTATCTATCGATGCCGACTATGCACTCTTCAACTCCGGTTCCACAAGTGATCAGACTGGACAATATTTCAATGGTGCGGGCAAGAATATGAATATCAATTCTCATATTTCAGGTAATCAGCCGGGTTCAATTCATATTTTCACGGTTAAGTCGGACTATGTACATCCTCTCAATAAAATGTTTTCGCTCGAAGCCGGTGTCAAAACCAGTTTTGTGAACAACAACAGTCAGGCCGATTTTGTAGTGGTCGATCCAACGGCTATGGTTTGGAACACAGGCTTGAAACCTCACGATCAGTTTATTTATAAGGAAAATATCAATGCGGCTTATGCCAATGCACACGGTAAATTCGGGAAAACATCGGTACAGTTGGGTTTACGGCTCGAAAACACCAATTCAAAAGGCGATTCGCAATCGATGAATAGGATCGATACCAAGCACTATACCGATTTATTTCCATCGCTGTTTGTACAGCAGGCTTTGAATGATAACAATCAGTTCGGGTTTTCGTACAGTTACCGCATTGGACGACCCAGTTACCGTATTCTGAATCCATTTATGTGGATGCTCGACCAATATACTTACAATCAGGGAAATCCGTTTCTACGCCCTCAATTTACTCATTCGCTGGGTTTGAATTATACCTATAAGAGTAAGTTTATTACCTCTATTGGTTACAATTCTACACACGATCTATTCACGCAGGTACTTAAGCAAAACGACGAAACAAAAGTGATGTTTCAAACCAATGAAAATCTCGGAAAGTCAATCGATTTGAATGGTTCACAAACCATGCAGCTTGATCTGACAAAGTGGTGGCATATCAATGCAACGGCTACCGTGATGCACAAAAAAGTGACTACAGATACCAACGTGTTTTCTCTTTGGAGTTATACAGGCAACATGACACAGAGTTTCTCATTGCCATACGACATTGGTTTGGAACTATCGGGAAGATACAGATCAAAACAGCTTTGGGGTAATTTTACCGGATACGAACAATATTCGATGGATTTTGGAGTCCAAAAAGAGC
>Ga0302286_10002449_pt1 | contig 12923 bp, 1 predicted proteins | sample III_Fen_E2_3_FD_198765 | JGI IMG/M metagenome (GOLD analysis project Ga0302286, IMG submission 198765) | Peat permafrost microbial communities from Stordalen Mire near Abisko, Sweden - III_Fen_E2_3 | ecosystem: Environmental > Terrestrial > Soil > Wetlands > Permafrost | place: Sweden: Abisko...
TGCTTTTGCCTCAATTTTAAAACTGCATCTGGCAAGTTCGCTTGACTACAATAACGGAACGTTAAATCCTCGTGGTTCTGCCGGCTATTATTGGAGCAGTACGCAATCATCAACTGGAAACGGGAATGATGTTTTCATTAACAGCAGTAACAGTGTGGTTAATAATATGTATAAAATATACCCTTTCCCGGTTCGTTGTTTGCGGGATACCATAATACTGGCATTACCAGTTATAACAAATGTAACGGTTCCGGCTGCTACCTTAACAAACAATACTGCCTTAGGTTCTGCTATTGTGGTTTCTGATGGTGGTTCGTCTGTCACCTCACGTGGCTTGTGTTGGAATAAAACCGGTAATCCGACTATTGCAGATTATACTGTTTCAACAGGTAACGGTACTGGTAGCATTTCTGAGATATTGACAGGTCTTGTTGAAGGTCCTATATACTATGTGAGGGCTTATGCCACTAATACTAAAGGAACTGCCTATAGCCAGGTGTCAACTAACTTTAAAATATGTCCGACTACTTTTACGATAAATCACAGTGCCGGAGCGAATGGAGCTCCTGTCAGCAAGATAGTCACATACCATTCCGTTAGTACAACACTTTCTGGTAGTGTGAAATGTTGGCTGACGCAAAATCTAGGAGCCGATCAGCAGGCAACTTCAGCTACGGATGCTTCTGAAGCTTCCGCTGGCTGGTACTGGCAGTTTAACCATGCACAAGGGTTTAAAAATGATGGGACAACCCGTACTCCAGCAAGTTCCTGGAATGGGAGCATATCCGAGAATAGCAACTGGCTGCCTGCCAACGACCCTTGTACGCTTCAACTTGGTTCAGGATGGCGAATCCCGACTTCTGTCGAATGGAATAATGTATTAACTTCACCCGTGATATGGACAACTTCTGCGGATGCCTTTGCTTCAGTTCTAAAATTACACCAGGCAGGTGATCTCGATTATGGAAATGGAACATTGTATGGACGAGGATCAATTGGCTATTATTGGAGTAGCACGCAATCATCAAACGGAAACGGTAATGACCTAATGATCAATGGCAGCAGTAGCGTAGTTGTCAATAACAATTATAAAGCATATCCGATGGCAATTCGTTGTATTTGTGATACCGTTGTGCTTTCCGTTAGTGATGTGATCATACCGAACGCCACCATGACTGCAAGTTCTGCAACCGTTTCGGCACAGGTAATTGCTGATGGTGGGTCAACACTTGTTTCACGTGGGATATGTTGGAATACAACAGGTAATCCGACCGTTTCGGATCACGTACTGGCTACTGGTAGTGGATTAGGGAGTGTCACTGAAATTATGACAAGCCTGGTTGAAGGTCCGACGTATTATGTACGGGCATTTGCCACAAACAGCACTGGAACTGCTTATAGTCCGCATATAAGCGGGTTCAAGATTTGTAATCCATTTACTGCAGTGCATGTAGCTGGCGTTAACGGTGCTCCGGTAAACAAAACAGTTACCTATGGAACGGTTAGCACTAATATATCGGGAGCCCCAAGGTGCTGGATAACCCAGAATCTGGGTTCCGACCAACAGGCCACTTCTGTTTCGGATGCCACAGAACCTTCTGCGGGTTGGTATTGGCAGTTCAACAAATTGCAGGGATATAAAAATGATGGAACTACCCGAACACCGGCAAGCACCTGGATAGCAACCATATCAGAAAATAGTGACTGGTTGCCTGTTAATGACCCATGTACCAATTTGCTTGGTTTGGGCTGGCGTCTTCCAACATCCAGTGAATGGACAAATGTTGTCGGTTCCCCTCAGTATTGGAATACTTCATCAGATGCTTTTGCCTCAATTTTAAAACTGCATCTGGCAAGTTCGCTTGACTACAATAACGGAACGTTAAATCCTCGTGGTTCTGCCGGCTATTATTGGAGCAGTACGCAATCATCAACTGGAAACGGGAATAATGTTTTCATTAACAGCAGTAACAGTGTGGTTAATAATATGTATAAAACATACCCTTTTACGGTTCGATGCTTACGGGATACCATTATTATTGCTGTACCAACTGTAAGTGATGTTACAGTACCGACTGCAAGTATGACTGTGAATTCAGCAGTTGGATCAGGCAGTGTACTTTCGAATGGTGGAGCAACACTATCAGCCCGTGGCTTGTGCTGGAATACCACCGGTAATCCTACTATTGCAGATAATATAGTATCTACAGGCAATGGAATCGGTAGCATCACCGAAACATTAACCGGTCTGGTGGAAAGTCCGACATACTATGTACGGGCTTTTGCCACCAACGCAAAAGGAACTGCCTACAGTACCAATGTTACCGGGTTTAAGATCTGCAATCCAATGACGGTGCTACACGTTGCCGGACTTAACGGTGCGCCTGTGAGTAAGACAGTCACATACCTGACTGTTAGCAGCAACATGTCAGGTGCTCCACGTTGCTGGTTGTCTCAAAACTTAGGCTCTGACCGTCAAGCTATTTCAGTGTCGGATGGTACTGAACCTTCAGCAGGATGGTACTGGCAGTTCAACCGCATCCAGGGATATATGCACGATGGAACTACCCGCACACCATCAGGTGCTTGGCTGTCTTCTATTTCAGAAAGTACAGACTGGTTGCCGGCTAATGATCCTTGTTCACTCCTGTTGGGAGGAGGTTGGCGCATCCCAACATCAACTGAATGGAACGTTGCTCTAGGTGCACCGCAGAACTGGAATAATTCGAATGATACCTATGCCTCTATCCTTAAGTTGCATGTGGCGGGAGATCTTGCCTTTGATTCGGGAGCACGTATAAATATGAGCGATTATGGTTACTACTGGAGCAGCAAACAATCGGGTAGCAATGGTGAGTTTTTACGGATTCACAGTGATATGTGCCGGATTGAAAATGACAGCAAGACTTTTGCCCGTACCATACGGTGCTTACGTGACACAATCGTGCGTACAATTCCAACCCTGAGTGATGTTTCGGTTCCTGCAATAACGCTGACTGATAACTCTGCCGATGCATCAGCAACGGTTTCACTAGACGGCGGATCACCGGTTACTGCCAGAGGATTGTGTGTGAATATCACAGGAAATCCAACTGTCTCCGATATTAAATTCCCTCTTGGAACAGGTACAGGAGCTATCTCTACCACACTGACCGGATTGGTTCAGGGACCAACCTATTATGTCCGGGCTTATGCTGTTAATAGTTCAGGGACTGCATACAGCAGTGTTGCAGCCAGTTTTAAAATATGCCCTGCCTCATTCACAGTAACCCATAATGCAGGTGTGAATGGAGCACCTGTTACAAAAACAGTGACTTATCATTCCATTAGTTCTTCCATTTCGGGTGCTGCCAAGTGTTGGCTGACCCAAAACCTGGGGGCTGACCAACAAGCCACTTCAGTATCTGATGCTACAGAAGCTGCAGCAGGATGGTACTGGCAGTTTAACCGGCAACAGGGCTATCAGTATACCACGGTCCGTACTCAGGCAAGTACATGGAATTCGAGTATTTCAGAAAATACCAACTGGCAACCTGCCAATGACCCTTGTACCCTTTTGCTTGGTTCTGGATGGCGTATTCCGACTTCCATTGAATGGATCAATGCGGATGCTGCTCAAAACTGGACTACCGATGTCAATGCGTTTGCTTCGGTATTGAAATTGCATGATGCCGGTGATATTGCCTATGATTCAGGATCCCTGACAGGTCGTGGCTCTATTGGGTATTACTGGAGCAGTACCCAATGGTCGAACAACACGAATGGCAATTTCATGCATATCTACAATTCAGCCAGCTTTGTCGAGTATTTTAATAAAGCCTTTGCAAGTTCTGTACGGTGTATCTGTGATACGGTTTTACTTTCAGTAAGCGATGTGTTGATCCAGGCAGCAAGCATGACTTCTACCACTGCCATCGGATCGGCCAGGGCTATTACTGATGGAGGTTCTCCACTGACATCTCGTGGATTGTGCTGGAATACAACAGGTAATCCGACTATCTCGGATAATGTGGTCTCGACAGGCATTGGAATTGGCAGTATTTCTGAAACAATAACCGGACTGTTGGAAGGTCCGATCTATTATGTGCGGGCGTTTACGACCAATGCCAAGGGGACAGCCTATAGCCCGGATGTAACTTCATTCAGGATCTGCAACCCGGTTCCGGTTACTCACGTTGCAGGAGTCAATGGAGCACCTGTAAGCAAAACGGTGAACTATAAAACGGTGAGCAGTAATATCACGGGGACTCCTAAATGCTGGTTGGCTCAAAACCTGGGTTCCGACCAACAAGCTACTTCTGCAACTGATGGTTCAGAAGCTTCAGCAGGTTGGTACTGGCAATTTAACCGATTGCAAGGCTATAAACATGATGGAACAACCCGTACTCCTTCCGGTGCATGGCCCTCAGTTTCAGAAACGACAGATTGGCTTCCTGCCAATGATCCATGTATCAACATGCTTGGAAACGGGTGGCGGATTCCTACTACGACAGAATGGACTAAAGCCATCGGATCACCCCAATACTGGAATAATTCGAATGATACCTATGCCTCATTTCTTAAGTTGCATGTGGCGGGCGATCTTGCGTATGATTCAGGAGCCCGGATTAATATGAGCGATTATGGTTACTATTGGAGCAGTAAGCAATCAAGTAATACCAGTTATGGCGACTTCTTACGTCTTCATAGTGACATGTGTAGAATCGAAGGTGATAGTAAAGCTTTTGCCCGAACCATACGTTGCATACGTGACACGATTATTCAAACTATCCCAACCCTGAGTAACGTTTCGGTATCGGCGACAACCCTTTCTGATAATTCAGCTGATGCATCAGCAACAATATTGTATGACGGTGGAACATCGGTTACTTCACGTGGATTTTGTATAAATACCACCGGAAATCCGACAGTTTCCGATATCAAATTTCCACTTGGTACGGGTAGCGGGAATATGGCTGCTACACTGAGCGGATTAGCTGCAGGCACCACTTACTACGTGCGAGCTTATGCTTCCAATATCAAGGGAACGGCATACAGTTCCGTTGCAAGTAGCTTTAAGACTTCCCTGCCATTGACTATTGCCAGTGTTACCCCGTCAATGGGGCCGACTGTCGGTGGTACAAACGTCACGATTACCGTCACGAACTTTTTGGGAGGCAATGATTCATACACTAAGCTGCTGTTGCATGCTGACGGCAGTGGCTCGATAGTTACCGATGCTTCCCCAGGTGCTAAAACAGTTACCGCTGTTGGAAATACCACGCAATCAACCTCACAATCTGAATTTGGCGGTTCGAGCGTATATTTTGACGGCAGTGGGGATTATCTGACTATGCCAACTTCCGCTGACTTTGATCCTGGAACATCAGATTTTACAATTGATACATGGATTTATCCGACCTCTTTAAACGTGAAAATTGCACAGTTTGGAAATGCCGGTAATAATACTGGTTACGCTCTAGGTATGAGCAGTGGGCAAATTAGTTTTATTGCCTGGCAGTTGGGGGGTGTTATCGTAAACAGTGGGAGCACTACCGTTCCGATCAATGCATGGAGTCATATCGCTCTTACCCGTGACGGACAATATTTCAAGATATACATTAATGGAACGTTGGCAGGAACTTCAAGTGCTTATTCAGGAGCCATTTCCACTGGGGGTGTCTATAATTCCATCGGTACCGGGTATGATAGCAATGGCGGTGGTTATGGCTATGGTGGGTATTTCAGTGGATATATCGATGAATTTAGATTTTCAAAAGACGTAAAGCGTTGGACAGGCAATTTTACATCTCCAATCAATGCATACACGCAAAATCCGACTGTTACTGTTGGAGGTGTTGCAGCAATAAATGTTAGTTTTGTCAACTCGACTACCATTACCGCAAGTACACCGGCAAAAGCAGTCGGACCTGCGGATGTAACAGTGACCAATTCTGACGGTCAGAGCGCGACGCTTACAGGTGGATTTACTTACAATGGACCGACAGTTTCCTCGATTTCTCCTACGAATGGACTGACCATTGGCGGAACGAACGTCACGATAACCGGCACGAACTTTTTAGGCGGCAACGATTCGTACACCAAATTCCTGCTTCATAGTGATGGCAATGGTTCGGTATTTACCGATTCTTCCACCGGTTCTAAAACAGTTACCGCTAATGGCAATGTCATACAATCAACAACGTTATCTAAGTTCGGCGGATCGAGTGCGTACTTCGATGGTAGTGGGGATTATCTGACTATGCCAACTTCCGCTGACTTTGATCCTGGAATATCGAATTTCTCGATAGATACATGGATATATCCAACTGCATCAACCCTGAAAATTGCACAGTTTGGAAATGCCGGTACCAATGCTGCGTACACGCTTTGCATCACCAATGGGCAAATCACTTTTATAGCTTGGCAGTTGGGAGGTGTATTAGTAACCAGTGGAAGCATTACCGTTCCGATCAACGCATGGAGTCATGTCGCACTTACACGGGACGGACAATACTTCCGGATATACATCGATGGAACGCTTGCAGGAACTTCAAGTGCATACTCAGGGGCCATTTCCACAGGAGGAGCCTATAATTCCATCGGCACCGGGTATGATAGTAATGGCGGTGGGTATGGCTACGGTGGATACTTTAGTGGATATATTGATGAATTCAGGATTTCAAAAGACGTTAACCGTTGGACGAACAGTTTCACTCCTCCGAACAATGCTTACGTACTAAATCCTGCGATTACTTTTGGTGGAACTGCAGCAACTAATGTCAATTTTGTTAACTCCACCACCATTACCGCAAAAACGCCAGCAAGCACGGCTGGTACAGTGGATTTGGCAGTTACTAATTTTGACGGAAAAGGTGCGATGCTTTCGGGTGGATTTACCTACATTGCACCGACCGTTTCCGCGATTTCTCCAACAAATGGGCTGACTGCCGGTGGAACGAACGTTACGATTACCGGCACGAACTTTTTAGGTGGTAACGATTCGTATACCAAACTTCTGATTCAAGGAGACGGCAGTGGCTCGACATTTACCGATTCTTCCCCCAGTGCTAAAATAGTAACCTCAAGTGGCAATGTATCTCAGTCAACATCATTATCAAAGTTTGGAGGATCAAGTGCGTACTTTGACGGCAGTGGGGATTATCTTACTTTGCCAACATCCAGTGACTTTGATCCGGGAACGTCGAATTTTACGATTGATGCCTGGATATATCCAACCTCTTTAAACGTTAAAATTGCACAGTTTGGAAATGCCGGTAATAATACTGGCTACGCACTAGGTATGAGCAGTGGGCAAATTACTTTTATAGCATGGCAGTTGGGAGGTGTTTTGGTAAACAGTGGAAGTACTACCGTTCCAATCAATGCATGGAGTCATATCGCACTCGCACGCGACGGACAATACTTCAAGATATACATCAATGGAACGCTGGCAGGAACTTCAAGCGCATACTCTGGTGCCATTTCCACAGGTGGTGTCTATAATTCCATCGGTACGGGGTATGATAGCAATGGCGGCGGGTATGGGTACGGAGGATATTTTAGTGGATATATTGATGATTTTAGATTTTCAAAAGACGTTAAGCGCTGGACAAGCAATTTCACTCCTCCAACCAATGCATACGCTCCAAATCCGGTGATAACAATTGGAGGGAATACAGCGTCCAATGTCAATTTTATCAATTCAACGACTATTACCGCAGACACTCCGGCAAACACAGCAGGCGCAAAGGATGTGACTGTAACCAATTATGATGGACAAAGCGGTATCCTTTCGGGTGGATTTACATATAATGGAGTGATCGTTTCTGCAATTTCTCCAACGAGCGGGTCGACTGTCGGTGGAACGAACATAACGATTACCGGTACGAACTTTGTAGTCGACAACGATGCATACACCAAACTTCTGCTTCATGCCGACGGCAGTAGCTCTTCATTTACCGACGCGTCATTGAGTGTCAAAACTATTACTGCAAATGGTGATGCCACACAGTCGGCCGCACAATCCAAATTTGGAGGCAAAAGTGCATATTTTGATGGAACTGGGGATTATCTCAGTATTCAAAATTCAGCCGATTGGGATTTTTCAACTGCGGTTGATGGTACTGTCGATTTTTGGGTGAACCCAACTGCTTTGGCTTACAATGGAGCATTGCTTGTCGGACAAACTTGGAATAACTCAGATGGCGGAACGTTTATTTATACATATACTGACGGACGAATTGCTGTTGGACAAAATGGGATAAACGAAATATCTGCTCCGGCGGGAAGTATTGTTACTGGTCTTTGGCAACATGTTGCAGTTGTCAAACAGGGGTTGACCACAAAGATATATGTGAATGGTACCGAAAAAGCAAGTGGTAATACTTCGGTGTGGAGTTCGTCGGCTAATAATTTGTTAGTCGGAGGAAGTGGAGGTTCGCAACCAAGTAGCAAAACGTACATCGACGAACTACGTGTTTCGAAGGGTATTGCACGCTGGACAAGCAACTTTACGCTGCCTACGCTTAAATATTCGCAACCGACGGTTACCATTGGAGGAATCGCCGCATCTAATGTCAACTATATCAATTCTACCACCATTACCGCTACCACTCCTGTCAATGCGGCCGGTACAACGGATGTGACCGTGATCAATTATGATGGGCAAAGTGGAACACTCCCAAGCGGTTTTACCTACAATGCTCCTGTTGTTTCCGCAATCAGTCCATCATCGGGTCCGACTGTCGGTGGAACGAACATAACGATTACCGGTATGAACTTTATGGTCGACAACGATGCATACACCAAACTTTTGCTTCATGCTGACGGCAGTAGCTCTTCATTTACCGATGCGTCATTGAGTGTCAAAACTATTACTGCAAACGGTAATGCCACGCAGTCCGCCGCACAATCAAAATTTGGAGGCAAAAGTGCATATTTTGATGGAAGTGGGGATTATCTCAGTATTCAAAATTCAGCCGATTGGGATTTTTCAACTGCGGTTGATGGTACTGTCGATTTTTGGGTGAACCCAACTGTATTGGCTTACAATGGAGCATTGCTTGTCGGGCAAACTTGGAATAACTCAGGAGGCGGAACGTTTATTTATACATATATTGACGGGAGAATTGCAGTTGGACAAAATGGGATAAATGAAATATCTGCTCCGGCGGGAAGTATTGTTACTGGTCTTTGGCAACATGTTGCAGTTGTCAAACAAGGGTTGACCACAAAGATATACGTGAATGGCACAGAAAAAGCAAGTGGTAATACTTCGGTGTGGAGTTCGTCGGCTAATAATTTGTTAGTCGGAGGAAGTGGAGGTTCACAGCCAAGTAGCAATGCGTACATCGACGAACTGCGCATCTCTAAGGGTATTGCACGCTGGACAAGCAACTTTACGCTGCCTACGCTTAAATATTCGCAGCCGACGGTTACCATTGGAGGAATCGCCGCATCTAATGTTAATTATATCAATTCCACCACCATTACTGCTGATACGCCGGCAAACATGGCGGGAGTGAAGAATGTAACCGTGACCAATTATGACGGACAAGGCGGTACACTTTCTGGTGGATTTACATACAATTGATCTCATTCCGGCTGTCTGGTCAATGTTACTACCGCCTAAATAAAGACACAAGGAAAGGTTGTGCCAGTTAGATAACTCCTGAGTTTAAACTCAGGAGACTGTTCTGACCAGGAATAGGAGTCCCAATTCCGTATTTTAAACCAACATGGCATATACGTGTTTAATCCCAACCCTGTAAAAATAACAAAATGGTTTTTGTGATGATGAAAATTATTTTGTTTTCGGTCTGAATTATCAATTTATTTTAGCTTGACCTGATCATACTTCATAGGGGGTTGTCTTAGGGTTCCGAGGGCCTTCCGAGGGCCTTTCGAGGGGGTTGCGAGGGGGTTCCGAGGGGTGAACCTCATTGAACCCTCATTGAACCCTCACTGAACCCCCTCTGAACCCCCTCTGAACCTATAGCAGATTTAAAGTGTTTTTGGATTAAAATAAAGAAGATGAAAATATGATCAATTCACTCCGGTTTTTTATTGAAATGACCGATGGACACCCATTTCAAGGGGTTTTTAGATTCACTTTTGTTTTCTGATTGACGGCTAACGGATGGTGAATGCATTATCTCAAAAAGATGGTACGTTTCAGGATTGAAAATATTAAAACATCAAAATGTCATTGTAATATAAAATGGGTGTTCAAATGGATTTTAATTAATTAGAATCCGTAATTGAACTGTTTTGATCCCTGATTTGTCCTTTTATTTTAATTCTGACCTGTAGCTCAATCTGTGCAGTAGAATCTTAAAGAATGATAAAAAGTAATCATTAAAAGGCCTGTGAGTCAAGTGTTTAATATTTTAAATATCAACTCATGATTTATAACTGGTGTTTTAACTATGCAGAAAATTTGGTACTTCGATCAAATTTAATATCTTTGATGAATAAATTCACAATATAATATATAATTTAAGTAAGAAATGAAAAGTAACTATTTGACTATCAGGTCTAAAAGTTGTTTATTGACAATTGCAATTTGTGTTTTAATATTCATTCAAAATTTAAATGCACAGGATGTCAACCTAAAGATTCATTTAAGCAAGGTGTACTCCAGTAAAATCAGCCTGCTTCCTTTATCCGGTGCAGGAGCATTGAAACCATTTATCGAAAAAAACAATATTAAGGATCATGAAACAGTCGTTTTGACGGTTCCTAAAGATAGAATACCCGGGCAATTTGTGTTGCGATTCGATTATGTGGAAAAGGAGGGCAGCACCCCGTATCCATCAGAGCGATATTTTTTCATTGGGACACAGGACCTGGAACTTTGGGTACAACCTAAATCGGTGAATAATCCGGATAGTACGTATTTTCAAAAGGGAGAAAGAGAAAATACGCTGTTTGCCGATTTTTCGAAAGATAATATGAAACGCAAAGAACAATTGGGATTGTTGCAAAACTTTCTGATGAGCTACGATCAACCCCAGTCTAAGTTTTATACCATTGGTATCGAGGAATACGAAAATCGCCGGAAAGAATATAATTCATGGGTCAATTCCCAGGTTGAATTACATAAGGATGCTTTTGTGAGTTGTACTTTTCCGTTCCAGTATGTCCAGCCGATAGTTTGGAGAGGCAATGAAAAGGAACGTATGAACAGCCTGATGGAACATTATTTTGATGGCATGGATTTTAAAAACCCATTGCTGGCCAATACTTCCGAGTTGAAGGAATGGATGAATAAATATGTGAACCTGTATGGGGCTATGTCCACGACCGTTGCCTTAAGGGATTCATTATTCACACTGGCCGGGAAAAGGGCCATCGAAAAATCAAAAACAGGACATCCGTTGGTATACGGCTGGATGGTGGATTATTTCTACACCGGATTCGAAAGCTTTAATATCAGCAAAGGGATCAAGATGCTGGAACCTTATCTGGATGATCCGCTTTGCCTGACTAACAAACGAAGGGCTATCGAGGAACGTTTAAAAGGAATGGAAACCCTGGTAGTTGGATCCATTGCTCCTGATTTCCCATGGAAAATGGCATCCGGAAAAATCATTCAATTCCACGATTTTAAAACGGAAGCCAAGTATAAGCTTGTATTGTTCTGGTCGGCCGATTGCCAGCATTGCAAGGAATTATTAGCCAAACTATATCCCTGGTACCAGGATCCAACCTATCGGGAATTAATGGATGTGTTTGCCATAAGCGTGGATGAAACGGATACGGAAATCCCGGCATGGGAAAAAGCAGTGGTAAATTATCCTGCCTTTAAGCATAAAAGGGCAGAAAAAGGCATTCGTAGTCCAGAAGCAAGTGCTTACTTTGTGTTGGCTACACCTACTATGATTCTGGTAGATGCCAAAACCAATAAAATTGTTGCCACACCTGAAAATGTTGAACAGCTACAGGCTGAAATGAAATAGAAGCAAAAGGATTATGAAGTGAATTCACTCATAAAACTTATTGTAGCTTATGGAATAATTTATGCTGGTTTATAGAAAGTCCCATAATCCAACTATAAAAAGTAAATAACAAAAAAAGTAAATAACAAAAAATGAAAAGTAAAAAATGAAGAACTGTTTGCTTTTCAAATATAAGTACTGGCAGTTGATAGTACAACCTGTCTGAAATATTTTGTAGTACAGGTTATAGTTTAAACCTTCCTGTTTTAAAGAATACATACCTCGATGTTATAGCCGAACAGGTTTCCACCTTTATTTCAATCCGTTTACTTCCTGAATAACACTGTGATTGATATTAAACATTCCATAATTCGTTAGAAAATCGATCTGAATAATTGTACTATCAGGATGTTGTATTTTAAATCATCCAATATTCCTTTTTTTTGTTACCCACCAGGCAACCATCATGAAGTGAAGACCGGGAGATCTGATTTAAATTTAATTGTCTAAAATGCAATAATTTAATGATCCATTAACATGTTTTTGAGATATGAACCGATTACTGTAGAATATCCAAAACAGGGTTATCCCCTGCAGCAAGCACGGAATTCACTGATAGGATAATACTATTTGGAAAAAGAAATTGATTAAAGATTAATCCAATCGGATTAAATGCTGAATATTGAAGAGATTGAATATTTCTATGATAAAATTATACTAATGAATTTGTTTTGAGAAGACTACTCCTTATAGCCTTACTTGTTTCTGTCGTTCTGATGCGCGGGTTTACTCCGGTATCAGGACAGACTCATTTTAGGGTCATGGGAAACATTCCTCATTTGCCACAAATTGATCCCGCTAGCATCACTACCCCGGAAGTTGGGATGTTGATTTATAGTATTCCAGACTCAAAACCGTTGATTTATACCGGGTCTGCCTGGGAGACTTTATGTACGGGCAATATATCTTCGATTACAGCTCAGGAGTATTTTGTAGTAAAAA
>Ga0302286_10002451_pt1 | contig 12919 bp, 2 predicted proteins | sample III_Fen_E2_3_FD_198765 | JGI IMG/M metagenome (GOLD analysis project Ga0302286, IMG submission 198765) | Peat permafrost microbial communities from Stordalen Mire near Abisko, Sweden - III_Fen_E2_3 | ecosystem: Environmental > Terrestrial > Soil > Wetlands > Permafrost | place: Sweden: Abisko...
CAACTACTCATTATTTATTCTCCGGTTTCTGGAAACGGATGTAAATGTATTTCGACTTAAATACAGAGTAAAAGATTCCAAAAAATATAAGTAATCCCCAGCCATCACCTACAGGAATCGGATCACCGATCGGATCAGCTCCCGGGTCAGTAGCTCCCGGAATAGCATCTGCATTTACACTTTGTCTCGAAGTAGTATTGCTCAGATCAGAAGTTGTTGACAGAGTAGCAATGCCATTTGTCATGATGGTACCTGATGAGCCCAGACTCTTTACTGAACTCCGGTTTGCTAATATCGTAGTGCCGCTTACCTTTGTATTTCCGTCCGTAGAGTTATTGCTTTGATAGGAGAGGGTCTGCAAATTTCCGCTTGAAGTTCCTTGTGTCGAAATATTCGATGACTGATAGTTAAGAACTGAATAGGTTGGCTTTGTCGACAGATTCATATCAGGTATATCCATATCATCGGAAGTAGTACCTGAAGTAGAATTAAACTTTGGTGAGTTATGTGTCTCTCCGCTTTTTAATGCTATATTATGAATCTCTGTATAAAAATTAGGGGTTGTATATAACTCAGGACTTCCAACAGGGGAATAAAGAACCACTATGAGCAATCCTGCCCATACAATGGTCCACGTCATTATTCCTTTCTGTTTTTTAGTCACGTTTATTTTTTAATAATAATTTTTTTACTTACTTTTTCATTGAGAGTAGCAGCAGTAACTATATAAGCACCTGTTATAGCATCTGTTCGAATAGCAGATATTCCATATGGTTCAAATTTTACTGTTTTGATGACTCGTCCAGTCATATCATAAATAGCAATATTTCCGGTCAGACTGCTTGAATTATCAACAAAAACAATATTCCCTGAATTAAATACTTTTAGTTGTGTTCCAGTACCAATTGAATCAGGTTCAATGTTTCGTGTCAAAAGAATAAATCTTTTCTGCGGTGTTGGTGTTGACACAGCCGTAAACGAATAGATAGTTCCGCTTTCGGTGATATCAACAGTTTTGTTTTCTGCAATATCATATAAATACATAGCTGAATAGTTGGTTTTAAGGTTCTGATGTGTAAAGGTCAGAGTATACTCTTTATCCTGACCTGCCTGAAAGCCCAACTGTGTATTATTAATATCATCCACAGAATTTACCTGATAGTTTCCATCCGATTCTATGGAGAATAGCTGTGGTGTTAGAGCATCCCCAATTATCTTAGCTCCGTCCCATCCATTATCAAAATTATGTGTGCAACCAGGCTGAGTGAATAACCACATCTTATCGGAATGATTTTTACCTGTAACTTCTATTTCTGAACCTGTGTTATTTCCTGATAGAGTGGCATCTTTATTGCTTTGTACTCGTTGTTGTGCTGTATTCTTTATCACAGCACTATATGGAATACTGAAAGTTGCCCCGGGGTCGATTTTGTGTGACCAGATTAACATGGCTTGCATAGAAGGTACCTGGCTCGGTAATCCCAATCCTCCATGTGCCAGGTTGATTGGTATTGCAGTATACTGACCATAACTTGGATTATCACCAGTTAAAATGGGAACTCCACCTACGTTTGTCCAGTCATTCCAGGACCCGGTACTATACAAGTACACTGTATTTTCGATAATGTCTTTATCTGCTGATCCAAATTGAAGTAGCGAAATATCAATAGCTGCTGTATACGGATTTGCATAAATGTTTTGTCCCGGGAATCTGATTTCACTACCTGTTATAGGTGTATAACTTAAATTTTCTACAGGAGAATCCCAATTTACCAATTGGCCGGTAAATACTACGGTTCTGGCGGTTAGCTGAGTTATTTCATACCCGATAAACGGAGTGAGTGGGGATGAGTTGTTTAATGAGATCCAATGAGTTGCCTGAATTGCTGTTTCATCCCAGCTACGAACATAGGAGCCATCAAACGTTGGGCTTGCTGTCATTGACGAAACCGGGATCCCAAAATATTGCCATTTATAATCAGTTTTAGTTGATGGACTGTTGCAAAATGCTTTAGAATACATTTCGACAGTACCATATACCGGTGAGGTAGTACTGAAAATCAGTGAACCATTTGGTAACGTAGAACTTGATAGAATATGAATCTTATCCGGATCATTATTGGTGTTAATAGTTCCATTAATTGTCAGCATTTTTCCGGGAGAAATAAACAATTTTCTATTAGATGTATTTGTCAGGTTCCCAATTATCCGGTCATCATTAAGCACCAAATCGTTATTCGGTGTTGGTGCAAATACCACATCGTCCCCATATGCCGGTGGAGCACCCGCCGCCCAATTTGTCCCTAAGGCCCAGTCTTTACTTATCGAACTCCCCACCCAAAGGTTCGGAGTGATCGTTACGGTTACTGTAAATGGATTCCCCGAGCAGCTGATATAAGTCGGTGTAACGGTATACGTGGCACTAGCACTCGAACCGGTAAGCGTCAGTGTTCCTGTAATATCGGTTGGTGTGCTACTACTTGCAGCTCCGCCTGAAAATCCGATTCCTAATGGTGTTGACCAACTATAAGTGGTCCCGGAAGGCACTAATCCGTTAGTGCCGTTTACAGGTGTTATTGTAAATGCTCCTCCGCTTACGGCTGATATAGTCATGTCTGAGATAGCCGGAGTTGGATATACCGTTACTGTCAACGTAAACGTGCTGCCTCCGGAGCAACCTCCTGAAATAGGAGTCACTGTATAAGTTGCTGTTTGCATGGTGTTGGTCGGGTTGATAAGCGTGCCATTGATACCTGAAGCGCCACTTTCTGAAACGCCACCTGTCATGCCTCCGGTTACAACAGGTCCTGTCCAGCTATAAGTAGTTCCAACTGGTACAATTCCGTTCGTGGTATTTAAAGGCGTTACTGTAAAAGCACCGCCACTGCAGGCTGTTGTCGTTATGGGTGTCAGAGCAGGTACAGGATTTATAGTCACGGTTACCGTAAAAGTATTTCCCGAACAGCTCCCTGAAAGCGGTGTAACCGTGTAAATAGCAGTCTGTACTGTATTGGTCAGGTTGGTGAGAGTACCGCTGATGTCTGTCGCAGCACTTCCTGAGGCACCACCTGTCATATTCCCGGTTACAACAGGTACCGACCAACTATAAGTAGTTCCTGAAGGAACTACTCCGTCTGTATTATTTACCGGGGTAACTGTAAAAGGGGTACTGCTGCAAGTCGTTGAGGTGATAGGGTTGATTGATGCAGTCGGATTTAAGGTTACGGTAATTGGATATTTTGCACTGGGAGAACCCGTACTGCTATTCACAAGACTTAAATTACCCTGATAGGTTCCGGCTGCTGCTCCGGCAGGTACATTCAGGATGATGGGTGTTGAGGGTAATGCAGCATAAGTAACATTTACAAAACCGGCTGCCAGTGCAGTGGAATTATAAACAATGCTGTATTTGTCAGGACAACCGGTTGTTGTGCTGTACGGTAGGTTGGCAGATGTGCTTCCCTGGCAGACTGTTGGATTGCTGCCAAGGACTATGGAAGGAATTACATTTATGTAAGTAATGATTACCTGTCCGTTTCCTCCGTTTCCACCGACTGGACTACCGCTTCCGTTTCTGTATGCACCACCGCCTCCACCTCCGGGAGTGGAGCCTGCTACACCTGAAGGGGTTGCAAATGCACCCCCACTTCCTCCATTCCCTCCTCCTGCCGGAGCAGTTCCTCCAGAGTTGACATTAGCAACTCCATTACTACCATTAGCTATAGTTCCTGCTGATGAGCCACCACCGCCGCTATAACCGGTTGTTCCACTACCTGTGCCTATTGCGCCTGTACCTCCACTGAATTTTGTTGTTCCAAAACCTACAGAGGCTTGACCTCCAGTTGCACCTATATTGGAATTTTGTGCTACCCCTGATCCTCCTTTTGCCAGAATGGTGGAGACCGTATTAAACCATGAATCCCCACCAGCGCTGCCATTTGAACCTCCCTGCCCGATTGTTACTTGGTAGGTATATCCCGGAATTACTGTAACAACTCCTTTGGAGTAAGCTCCGCCACCACCACCGGCCCCATTCGTTCCAGCAGTCAATGTACTTCCTGCTCCACCGCCACCCCATGCTTCAACGGTAATTGAAGTAACACCGCAGGGTATGGTGACTGTCGTTGTTGTAGAAAAAGCCTGACCGGCAGAATTGGTCAGTGTTAAAACGCCGCTGTTTGCAGAAAAGTAAACAGGATCTGTATTAGTGGCGCCTGAACCTGTACCTCCCCAGGTTCCGGTAGAATAACCATCTCCATTCAGAGAAAGTGCACTCGCTGTATGTCCGAAAGTTCCCAGGTTTGCTTTTGCACCGTTGGTGATTGTCAGGTAATTCATGGCTGTGGCTGTACTGAAGGTGACACCTGCACTGTTACTTATCGTTACGCTCGCCGGGTTGATTAAACCATTGCCTGTCGACTGTGCTGTTGTACCATTGTATACATAATTAGCACCTGGATTATATGTTCTGGTGCCTTGTAGTTGAATACTTCCGGTTGCACCGGATGTAGTAATTCCCGCCGTATTGGCTGTTATCAGGGTTCCCCCTTGATATAATTTAAAACTTCCGGTTGAGCCGGAACTTATGATAGAAGTTCCAAAATCAACACTTGCTCCCGAAAGAATGGCAAAATTCACAGTGCTATTTAGCGTTCCTCCGGATTTGAATGTTTGAGTTCCTGTAGTACCATTGAAATTGATAATGCTACCAACTGTGGTGCCGGATTCAGTAATGGTACCTCCTGTAAAACTGAAATCCCCTCCAACATTCACGGTAGTGTAATTAGCTGTTGTGGTTGATGAACTCAAGTCGAAAATACCTCCGTTAATTTTGACATTTCCCCCGACTGACATAGATCTAGCTCCTGTAGATGATAAGCTAAAATTACCACCCGTTTGAATAAAATTACCTCCAACGGTTAAATCTCCAGTACCCACATTGCCCAATGTAAGTGATCCAAGACCTGTATTTCCAATTGTCAAATTACCGTTGACAGTGGATAATTGAGCATAAAAAGAATAAACTCCATTCGTTTGATTTATTGAATTCCAGGTAAAATTACCAAATGATTGAAGAAGACTCGCTTGGAACGATGTAGGACCTGTACTTGTATTACCACCAGCCTGAGATACATAACCTGTGATATTGCATGTTGAATTGACATCCCAGGTAGCAGTTGGAATCACACCTCCATCGATAGCATCATTAAAAAAGCTTCCACTTGTAAATGAGATAATCCCACTGCCTTTCACAAACGATGCCGTGTTTTGAACGGTCACAGCTCCATTGATAACAGCACTTGCCGGTGTTAGAGAATTATTACCATTCAGCAACAAAGTGACACCGGGAGCTACGGTTAATACATTGGTGGTTCTGGTACCTGCAACAGTAAATGTTTTAGTGCCTGAACCAGAAAAGGTAATATTGCTGTAACTGATATCTTTAACTGTCTGATTGCCTGTTCCATTATAATTGACAGTATTCCCTGCAGTACTTACCGTAAGTGTCGAAATAGTGGGTACAGTCAGGTCGCTGATATTAAGTGTACTGGTAGCAGTTGCGTTGTTAAAACTGGTAATTGTACCAGAATTGGCAAGGTTAACAATACCGGCTGCATTATTAGTAATTCCGGCAATTATACCTGACCCGTTGAGATTCAATGTTCCTATGTTTGTGAAATTGGCAAGCGCAGTAGTAATATTACTTGTTCCTGTAACGGCTGTTGTTCCCGAATTAGCAAAAGTAGTAATGGAGCAAATCCCGCCAATGTTTAAAGAGCCGGTATTTGTTATTACTCCGATCCCGGATAAGGCAGTTCCGACTGTCAGGGTTCCATTGTTGGTGTAAGTGCCGCTTATTGCCGCATTCCCAATAGATATGGCTATTGATCCGCTGATTGATTTGCCGGTCCCCGAAAATGTATGTATGCCCGTGTTTCCATTGTAAGTCCCGTTGTTGACAAAGTTTCCCGCAAATCCTATACTTGCACTTCCATTCTCCGTCAACGTACCGTAGTTAATGACATCCGATTTGAAGGTCAGATCTTCAGCAACATTTTCTGACATCACACCACCACTGTTGATGGTGACCGCCCCTGTGAAAATTTTAGTCCCTGTAGTCGACGTAATAGTCAATTTTCCGGAAGCACCGCCACCAATGGTGGTTGTTCCGGTTACTGTTAAATCATAAGCTCTGGAAGTGAGGGTAGTTCCATCTCCAATATTGAGATTACCACCTATGGTTATATTTGCTCCGGTTGTTACTGAAGATGTTCCTGTCAGGCTTAAATTTTTAAAAGTCGTTGAAGTAGTTCCACTAATGGTTTGTGCGGCTCCATTCAGAATTACTGTTCCTGTTCCGGGTGCAAAAGTTCCATTGTTTGATAAGTTGCTGCTTACTGTTAGTGTATTAGTACCTGTGACGGTCAGTGTAGCCCCTGAATTAATGGTTAGATTATTACAAACGGCAGTAACACCGATTACAGGTTGATTGCCACCCGAGTTGATGATAACATTTGTTGAAGGGGTAGGCACTACTCCATCACACCAATTGTTTGCATTATTCCAATCAGTACTGATTAATCCGGTCCAGGTGCCTGAAACGCAGGTGCCTGAACCCACAGATAGATAGCCTGCTGTTGCAGAAATATAAGGAGATGTGAATGTAGCTCCTGATGTTCCACCGTTACCACCCCAGGTGCCACTAGGCTCACCTACTCCGGCCAGAGTAAGAGTACCTGCGGTGTGCGATGTTATAGAACCCAGATTTGCAACAGCGCCACTGGCTATTGAAAGATTATTGTTAATTGACGTAGCAACTGAAAAGGTTTTTGTTCCACTACCTGCAATGGCTAAATTATTGAAAGAACTACCACCACTATTGATTGCCTGTGCACCCGCTCCATTGAAAGTGACTGCTCCATTATTATGTGTAAACAGACTGTTGTTCGTAAAATCACCGGTCAGATTCAGCATACCTGATGTTGAATTCAGGGTTCCTGCATTGATCGTAATTCCCCCCAAGGAGGAGGTACTACTACCCAGACTTAATATTCCTGTTCCTGTTTTAGTTAAATTAAAGTTACCTGTTATCCCGCCACCCAATGTTATATTCCCTGTCGTATTGATGCTGCTGGAACTTCCAAGGGTTATGACTCCCACAAAGTTTGATACTGACCCTGAACTGTTTGTGAGTACACCTCCATTTGTTATCCCGGTTCCATATACAGTAAGTGCTTCTGCAGCTCCTGCAGTAAGTGAGAATCCATTTAGGTCAAGAACTGCTCCTGAAGCAACAGTTGTAGATCCTGCTCCTGATGTCCCAAGAGGACCTGATGTTGAAACTGTTGAAGATGTGCCGAGTTGTAGTGTCCCTGCACTGATTGTTGTTGTCCCGGTATAAGCATTCATTCCCGATAAGATTAACATACCGGTACCGTTTTTAATTATAGCTCCGGTGCCGCTTATTATCCCGGAATAGGCACCAGGGCTTGCATTATCAGTTCCTATGGTCAATGATGCTGCTCCAAGTAGCACATTGCCTCCTGTAGTTCCACCGCCGGTGAGCGAACCGATAGCATTGCTAAAGCCGGTTATATCCAATCCCACACCTGCAATGTTAGCAAGTGATACTGCCGAATTGACACCAAAAGACTGGGCTGAAACACCTGCCTTAAGTATTCCACCATTCACAGCTGTAGTACCATTGTATGTGTTAAGTCCACTTAATGTATAGGTACCGGTACCCGCTTTTACAATTGACAATCCCCCTGTACCGTTTGTAATAATACCGGAATAGGTGTTGTTACTGTTTCCAATCCCGAAAGTTAGTATACTTGCGTTGCCCCCGTTGTTTGTAATAGTGCCGCCGTTGCCCGTGAGTCCGTCAATAGATTCTATCTGTGCATTCAAATCAAACGTACCGCTGTTTATTGTTACTGTACAGCCATCGTAGATCTGGTCTCCGCCACTACCAGCAAGTTGAACTATTGCCCCTCCAATTGTCAGTCCACCTCCACCGATTGCATGCTGGTTTGGAGCACTGGAACTTGTCTTGGCGAGTATGACTGTCCCTGAGTTGGCAATCATGCCTAAGCCAACATTGTCCGCAGTTCCGCTAAGTGTGAGTGCGTTTGACCCTACTTTTGTTAGAGTCCCTTGTACATTGCCGGTTAATGTGATAGCTCCACTGCCACCAACAGAATAGGTACCATTTATATCGCCTGCAAAACTGGTTGTTGTAGCGTTGCTATTAATTAACGCACCTGTATTTGAAATGCCGGTACCTTGAATGCCAAGTAGTTCGGTGCCGACATTTTGACCGTTTAAATCTAAAACAGCCCCACTCGATACAGTTGTATTCCCTGAAGTTGAACCTAAGGCTGCAGCATTTCCCAATTGAAGTGTTCCTGTGTTGACTGTTGTTAACCCTGAATAAGTATTTACACCCGAAAAGATTAGTGTTCCAGTTCCACTTTTTGTAATGGTACCGGTACCGCTGATTGTTCCGGCATATGCTGCCGGGCTGCTATTGTTACTGCCTATCGTCAGGTTCGATGCTCCCAACGTCACATTACCTCCTGTTGTTCCTCCTCCGGTTATTGATCCGATGGTATTATCAAACCCGGTTATATTCAATAGTGCAGAACTGTTATTTGAAAGCGTTACAGCAGAATTAGCTCCAAAAGCCTGAGTGGAGCCTGCGCTCAAAGTTCCTGTATTGATAGTTGTTGCTCCTGTATAGGTATTTACACCCGAAAGTAACATTATCCCTGACCCGGCTTTTGTTATTCCATTTGCTGTTCCAATGACTCCACTTATTGTTAAGTTTGCAGAATTAGAACCATCATCATTTATTGTAAATATTCTGGTTCCATCAAGGCTAATCGGACATGATATCGTAGCACTTGTACCTGAACCTGAAGGATTGGTTACATTTACAGGTCCACCAAGGTGTAATATTCCTGATCCTGTAATTGTGGACCCAATTCCTCCACATTCTAAATTAACCACTGATGGTTGTATTGTTCCACCAAAACCAAATGTGCCTAAAGATAAAGTTGCTCCGGCTTTTACGGTTAATGACCCTCCGGTAATTGAATTTAAGGCAACACCTAAAGCTGTTGTTCCGGCATTAATTTGTAAATTATAAAAGGAAGTGAATATTGTTGCAGGTAAAGTTAAACTTCCAGTCAAAATGACTGTCCCTATTCCGGGAGTCCATGTGTTTCCTGCAACTGTATTGACTGTTAAACTACCTGTTATGAGTGTTCCTCCTGCTGTCATAGTCAATATGCCTGCAGCTGGTGTTCCTAAAGAATTCCCAAGGACAAGACTTCCTGTATTTAATGTAGAACCACTTGTAAAAGTAACAGTACCTGTTCTTGTATTACTCCCAAAACCACCCAGCTGAACAATACCACTAACTGTAAGAGAAGGAGAAGATCCTGAAAAATTTAATACCCCCGAAGTATTATTCCCGGGGCTTCCAATCTGTAGACCTGTACACGAATAGTTCCCATTTACTGTAACTGTTTTAGCATTTTCGATAATCGCAATATCTCCTGCTTGTGGATAAAGTCCAGCAGCGACTGCTCCCCCACCGGAAGTATTTGACCAGGTGGTATTGACATTCCAGTTGGCGCTTGCAATGGAATAATATGTTGCCAGAGTAACCGTTCCTGAAACCACCACGTTTTGGGTAACTGCACTGTTGGATGTACAAACAATATTTTCTGAGGTATAACTACCAACCGGTAATCCGGTCTTTAACCGGACATAAACAGGAACAGTATATACAAAACCAACTGATTGTGGTACTGTAATCGGTGTTGATTGAAAACCTGAACCATTTGTTAATGAAATTTCATAATCTGATGGAGGTGTAATGATGATGCCGGAAGTAAGATTAATACCACTTACTGTGAACGATTGTTGAACCGAAGGACCTGCATTGTGCATATAGTCAAACCCGGTTAATGTACTTGCCGATGGGGTAATTGTAGCAAATCCAACTCCTGTGAAATCTCCAAAATTCGTAACTCCACTTGCATTTAATGTATTTCCCGAGAGTGTAGAGAATGTGGACCAGGCAGAATTGGTATATTCAGATGCTATTGAGAGATTTGCCTGGCCAACAAGATCACCCGAATTATAAGATCCGGTCACCGTGCAGGTGAATGCGGATATTCCCGATTGGCTTACCGACCAAAATCGGTTAAGATAATTGTTGGTGCTGGTATTTTGAGGATATTTGGTATTGGTTTCATTTACCCCCACATAAGCACCGCCTGCAAAAGTACCTGAAGTAAAATTCAAGGTAATGGGTGCGTAATTCCCGGAGCTGTCTCCAATAGGGAAACTATATGATCCTGAGCCAGTAAATATTTTTTTTATTTGTCCGGTTCCATCAGCAATAATCATATTCGTAGCGTAGAATGATGAAGCAGCAATGGCAGGTGATGTTGCACTAAGAATTATATTATATGCTCCAAGTCTCAAAAGTCCATTCGACAGTGTTAAGGTTCCATTGACAGTAGTCTGATCAATACCAAGTAATATATTTGCTGCATTACCAATTGTTAACCCATAAAATGCAGTTGAAAGATTACCCTGAATGTATTTCCCATTACCAACCAGAGTAACCGTTCCAGTACCCGGTGTGAATGTTCCACCGTTATTATTCCAGTTCCCGGTTACTATCAGGGTTGCCCCCGGAGCAAAAGTACCGGTAGTTAATGTCAAATCACCGTTTAGAGTTACACTGGTTGTGTTTCCACCATAACTCAATGTTTGACCGGTAGTTTTTGCAATAATTAAATTATTGAAAGTTTGTGATGTTGCTGTACCGTTAATGGAAGAACTGTTTCCTGTGAAATTTACTGTTCCGGTTCCTGGCACAAATAAGCCTGCCCCATTATTATTTGTCCAGTTTCCGGTTACATTAATGTTATATGATCCTGCATTGAAGACTCCACCGCTTAAAAGGACGTTCCCTATGGACATTGTTGTAACAGCAGTAGTTGTTGAATTGGTATTTGTAAGAGTTCCTGCTATAGTAGTTGTGGCGGTTTGTAAAATGGCAGTCCCGCTACCTGAAAGGATCAAATTATAATAATTTATTGGATTAATTGTTTGACCAGAGCCGCTAAAAATCACAGTATTTCCTGCATTTGTAGTTGCATCAAGGGTAACTACTGAAGTTCCTCCAATATTTAAAATTCCTGTACTTCCCTGAGTAAATCCTCCTGTTCCGGATAATGCAGCTCCAACGGTTAATGTCCCATTATTTGTAAGCACCGTCGGACTATTCACTGTTACGTTGGGTATTGTCAAAGTTCCTGTTAATGTCTGGTTACTATTTGTGATAAATGTGTAAATCCCGGTTCCGGCAGTAAATGTTCCATTATTTGTAATACCTCCTCCAAAGTTTACATCCGCCGCTGTCCAGTTATTGATCCAACTTCCTCCCGAATTGACAGTTAGGAGGCCATTAAATGTTTTTGTTCCGGCAGCAACTGCAACAGTAAGATTTCCACTTGCTCCGCCACCGATTGTAGTTGTGCCAGTAACAGTTAAATTAAATCCCTGGGCTAGGAATGTTGTACCATTTCCTATACTTAGATTTCCACCAACGATTATATTCGCAACAGTATTGGTAGTAACAGATCCTGTCATGTTCAAATTTCCATTTATCGCTGTTGTTCCTGTCTGTAAAATATCCGTACCACTTCCCGAAAGCGTAAGATGATAGTAGTTATTAGAATGAATAGTTTGGCCTGCGCCTGAATAATTGACAGTATTGCCTGTATTTGTGAAAGCATCAAGAGCATTAATGCCTGAGGTTCCTGCTATATTTAAAGTCGCATTTGCACCTTGTGTTAACCCTCCTGTTCCGGAGATTGCTGTTGAGGCTGTAATTGTCCCGTTATTCGTAAGCAACGCTGGACTTGTGACAGTAAGAAGGGAACTGAAAGTAAGTATACCGCTATTAGTATAGTTTCCTGTGAATGTTGCTGTTGGTATTGATATGGCATATGATCCGCCTATTGTCTTTGTTGCTCCGGAAAAGGTGTGTGTACCTGAACTTGCAGTATATGGTCCATTATTCGTAAAACTTCCGGCAATTCCAATAACGGCAGCACCATTTTCTGTCAAGGTGCCATTATTGACAACATCAGAACTAAACGTAATTGCTTCAGCTACATTTTCCGCAAAAGTTGCACCACTATTGATTGTTACAATACCTGCAAATGTTTTTGAACCGGTAGTAGAAGTTAAATTAAGACTTCCGCCTGTTCCACCACCTACAGAAGTAGTTCCTGAAACATTCAATATAATAGCCGCAAAAGTCATATTTGCGTTGTTGCCAATTGATACAGAAGCACAATTAAGTGTTGAGGTTGCAGTACCGGTAATTGTTCCAATAGAAGCTAATGTGCTGTTGTTTACCACTGCGCCAGTTACAGTAAGTGTAAAACCGGCGTTAATAGTCAATGTATTTGTTCCAGTAAATGTCAAAGAAGCAAGACTATTAGTTAATGTCGCTGCCAATATTGGTGCACGTGCTGTTGCGGGAATAATTACAATATCACCTGCTGCAGTACCTGGGTAAGTCCCTCCAGTTGAAGCCCAGTTATTTGTTTGTGCCCATGTAGTATTGTTACCACCAGTCCAGGTATATGTAACCCCACTCACACTCCCAACCCCAAAGGCCATTAGCATCGAGAAAATGATGAAGCATTTCATTAGATTGAAAGTAAGATAAGAAAAGGAATGTGATGATAATCTGTTCCTTGAAACAGGGATGGAAGAAATAGAGAAAAATAATGCCATAGTCAAACTTCTGAAATTGATTAATACAGTTGGCTAATGTTAGGTTTTCAGATTCGGATTTTACCAACTCATAGAGTAATTACTG
>Ga0302286_10002453_pt1 | contig 12913 bp, 9 predicted proteins | sample III_Fen_E2_3_FD_198765 | JGI IMG/M metagenome (GOLD analysis project Ga0302286, IMG submission 198765) | Peat permafrost microbial communities from Stordalen Mire near Abisko, Sweden - III_Fen_E2_3 | ecosystem: Environmental > Terrestrial > Soil > Wetlands > Permafrost | place: Sweden: Abisko...
GCTCGATGGAGCGTTCCGTATTTCCGATCGCGCGCAAACTGCCCGACCTCGATCGATCGTTATCGGCGGCCGACCTTCCGGACTTGCATCAGGTTGAGAAGACGCCGCGGCAGTTGGAGTCGCCGGATTGGCAGCTTCAGCCCGATCCCGAGTCATTGTTTCTAGTGGGAGATGGCGAGAATTCGAAGGAAGACTAGTGATCGCCGCCGGATATCGGGCTTTGACGCGCATTCTGAGCGGCTGTTATCATTGAAGTCTCGACGGAAGTACCTCTTCACCTTAGCGTCCCCGTCGTCTAGCCCGGCCTAGGACACCGCCCTTTCACGGCGATAACACGGGTTCGAATCCCGTCGGGGACGCCAAATTTCAGCTTGCTGCGCCCGATCGATCCCTGCGCTTCCTGAGTACCCACGTGGTCATGCAGCGGTAGTCTTGCACAATGGTGGTTTTCAGCGGGTCCATGAGGATCGCGTTCATCTCGTCCGTCAGATCAAGCAGCATTTGCTGATCTACGAGAAACCACTCCGAGCCGTCTGGGATCTTGAACACGTTCCCGCGCAGCCGCGGAAAGTCCATTCCGATCCTCGAACCGAGCCGGCAGAAGAGCATTCCTCCGGGCTTTAGTACTCGCCATAGTTCCGCCAGCATGGCGCGGAAGTGTCTGTCGTCGCGCGCGAAGTGAAGCACTGAATTGCAGAGTACGACCTCCACGAATTGGTCCGGAAACGGCATCTGCTCGATGGGGCCCACTCGAAAGTTCTCTGCGGGCAGGCCAGTCTCAAGTGATCTCGACAGCAGGAGGACGTGATGTACAGCGTCCGGGTCAGCGTCCAGGGCGAAGACCTCGCACCCTTCGCGCAACAGATGCACCAGGTTGCGCCCGTAGCCGCATCCGGCGTCGAGTACACGCATGCCGGGCACGATGTTTCCGCGCAGAATCTGGTCGAATACGTAGATGTCTATCTGACCGAAGTGTTCCTGAAGACTCATTACCACGACGTCTCGTCCTTTCTTTGGCCGCTCCGTCGCAGCGTAATTCCAGGATTGGCTTAACTGTCTTTACGGTAGAGGAGGTTGCGCATGGCATTCCTGCGTTCTTCGTTGGCTTCGGTAGCAGCCTTGCGTTCTTCGGCGCTCATGCGCGACTTCTCGACAGGACTGGATGCGTCAGCCTCGCTGCACTCCGGACAACGGTTGGCGAAGCCGGGTTTATCTGGCTTCAGTTCAAACTCCTCACCGCAAACCGCGCAGACTCGAATGGGAAAACTCATAGCAACTACAATTTTACAATTCGGCGTTTCGATCCGCGAGTCACAGACTTCGGAGATCTGGCGCGGATATGATGAAGTGGTTGTTCTTGCGCACCGCGAAGTCCGACAAGTCACGGTGCGCCAGATTGTCCCTTGTTATGGCCGAGGAATACAGGCTGGGCGACATCATTGCCAACTCCGTCACTCATGGAGTTGGGGCAGTGCTCGCTATAGCTGGAGCCGTTGTACTGGTGGTCACCACGGCGGGAGGTAACTCCTGGCAGGTTGCCAGTTGTGTCATATTCGCCTGTACGCTGGTCGCGGTTTATATCTGTTCAACTCTCTATCACTCACTGGTGCGCACTCGCGCGCAACGCGTGATGAGAATCATCGATCATTCGGCCATCTATCTTTTGATAGCGGGAACATACACACCGTTTGCCTTGGTGTCGTTGCGCGGGCACGGCGGATGGCCACTGTTTGCGATTGTCTGGAGCCTCGCCGTTTTTGGAATCGTGTTCAAGAGCTTTGCCATTGATCGATTCGAAACCGCGTCGGTCATCGTGTACCTCGCGATGGGCTGGCTGGTGGTGTTCATGATGCGCCCGTTGCTGCACGCGATCGCGTGGCGTGGCATCTATTGGATCGCACTTGGTGGGTTGTTCTATACCGCCGGAATCGTTTTTTACGCTCTAGACCGGTTGTCGTACTTTCACGCCTCCTGGCATGTTTTTGTGCTGGCGGGAAGTACTTGCCATTACTTCGCGGTGCTTTTCTATGTAGCTCAACCACGTTAACGGATCGGCCTGTGTGTATCAGGGATGTAGGACACAGCACCAAATAAAATTAATATCCACGGTTTAGAATCAATGGCTTAGGCGGAAATTGTTTGCATATCATTGATTCATAAACTACTTATACGTATCCATTTCTGCCCCAAGGAGTTAGCGGTCATTCCGCAGGTCTGGGAACGGCAAGGGCAGCCCGACTTCTGAATTTTCAAAGAGCACGGTTGCGGCGCGCCCTGAGCGCGGAGTGGCCAGAGACACGGATCCCTTAGCTCCTGTTTCAAGTTGTAATGGCCGGGGAAACACGCCGCCAGAAAATTCGGCAGCGAAAAAAACTTTAGTAACCAGAGAGACCAAAACAGGATTCCGTCCCGAACTACCGAACGTCCTGCACCGAGCGGTTTGGTGCCGTCGGCTGAAGCCGACTCTCATAATCTATGGCGCCGAGACGCAGCGCTGAAGCGCGGCTCTACCTACCGTTCTGACTCCCAATGAGTGAACAGGTTGTTCAGCGATTCGGCCAGGGTGGGATGGGCAAAGACGGCGTCGCGCAAGGAGGTGTAGGGGAGATTTCCCATCATGGACAATTGCAGCATGGCCATGATTTCGCCACCTTCTATACCCAGCACGGCCGCACCAAGAATTTGGTCCGTGCCGGCATCGACGACGACCTTCATGAAGCCGCGAGTTTCATCTACTTCGATGGCACGCGCGACGCTACTCATTGTCATCTTCGCGATTCGGATGTTCTTTCCTTGGGCACGGGCCTCGGTTTCAGACAGCCCGATGCGACCGAGCTGAGGGTCGATAAACACGGTGTAGGGAACCATTCGCCCTACGGTGCTGGCGTTGCCTTTCTCGAGCAGGATGGTGCGGATGAGGCGAAAGTCGTCGTACGAAATATGGGTAAATGCCGGGCCGCCCTTGATGTCGCCGAGCGCGTAAATGCCGGGAGCGGTAGTTTCCAGCTTTTCGTTGACCTGAATGAATCCTTGCGGGCCTGTTTTCACACCAGCGGCCCCCAAATTCAAGGAGTCGGAATTTGGTGTGCGCCCGGTGGCGACAAGCAGATGCGAACCTGTGACAGTTTGAGAGCCATTGGGTGACCGAACATCGACCTCGATACCGGCCTTGGTCTGTTTGACGGCGGTGGCAGTGGCTTTCAGAAGGACGGAGATTCCATCTTCTTCAAGAATCTTCGCTACTCCTGCCGCTACGTCAGGGTCTTCGCGATTCAACAATTGCGCGCCCGACTGAATCACGGTGACGCGACTACCGAAGCGGCGGAACATCTGGCCAAACTCCAACCCGACGTAGCCACCACCAAGAACCAGAAGGTGTTCAGGCACACGGTCGAGTTCCATGATTGACGTGCTATCGAGGAAGGCGATACTCGCCAAGCCATCCAGGTCGGGCACAGTGGGACGAGCCCCGGCGTTCAGGAAGAACTTGTCAGCCGTGAGCGTTTTCTCAGTGCCATCGTTCAGACGCACGCTGACGGAGTTAGGTGAGACAAAATGCGCAGTGCCGAAAATCAGGTCGAGGTTCGGGGTCGTTTCGATGCGTCCCTGGCTGCCAGCGCGAAAGCTGGTGACAATGTCGCGTTTACGTTGCCGCACGCGCTCCAGGTCAATCTGGATCGGGCCGGTGTCTACGCCGTAGTTGGCCCCACGCCGGGCGAGATACGCAACCCGAGCGCTGGCGACCATCGTCTTAGTGGGAGTGCAGCCTTCATTGATGCAGGTGCCGCCTACATGTTCGCGCTCGATGAGCGCAGTGCGAACCCCGGCTCCGGCTAACGCCGTGCAGAGCGGAGTGCCGGCTTGTCCGGAGCCAATGACGATTGCATCGTAGTGCTGATCGGTAGCCATTCACTGCCTCGCATACTTCTGAATAATGGAGTGACAGATGGTGCATGCGGTACGGCTGCAGGTGATTGTGAGGACTCGTTCAGAACCGGGAAACTGCCCAGAACCCGAGGCCAATGGCAATCAAATCCTCGGGAATGGCGACGACAATGTCACGCACGTGCAAGGAGCGAACCAGTCCGGCGCGCGCGTGATAGCCGCCATAGGTGCCTACGAGAACGCCAACGATGGCGCAAACGACGCCGAACAACAATGAAACGCCCCCTGCTATCGCCAAACATACACCTGCAAGAGTACCGAGCACCAAACGTGCACCAAGTTGCATGGGCACCGTGCGCGCGGGCGTGGTGGGTAACTGGTCTGTGACGTACTCAACCAGTGCCAGGATGGTAAATATAGCCACCGCCCATATCGAGCCCACGAAAGAAAGCGGCGAACCGGAGAGGCTAATCCATCCGAAATGAGCGGCCCACGTGACGGCGGCCACCCCGGTAAAAGTCCGCAACCCGGAAACCAACCCAATTACAAAGATCAGCAGTAGAACCAGACCCATGCTCATAGTTTTTTCTCCTCCGAGACTTTAATGCCGGTGTGGGCCCCAACAAGAAGAAGATTTTGGATGATCGAACCGCGAAAGCGATTCAACCAAATATCGGGAAAATTGCGAGCTGTCACAATTCCCCCGCGCGGTACCGGTAGTCGCCAGAGTAGGACGAAAACCAGTAAACTCACTTAGATGGCGTTCTCCGTGAGGAGAGGTCATATTCCACTAACAGTTGGCTTGTGATGCCCGGAGATGTACCTGGCAAAAGGCCCCGCACGCCCGGACGAGCGGTCCCGAGGATATCCTAAGTCGAACATCAAGTTGGATGGGGAAAGACGGACTATGAAGCAAAATATCGAAAAATTGATCGCGGCAATATTGGTTTTCAGCATCGGTTTGGGATCGCCCTTGATGTCGTTTGCGCAAGCGAACCCCGCGCCGACCTCCGGCGCGCCGTCGGCAAAAACCACGGCGGTGCCGGTGCCTCCGGACCCGAACGAGCCATGGCCGCGCGTGATGACGTATCAGGGTGCGACGGTTTCCATTTTTCAGCCCCAGGTGGAAAGCTGGACAAATAACCAGATCACCGGCCGCAGCGCCGTCAGCGTGAAGTCGTCTAAGGGAATCGACTACGGCGTGATCTGGATTACGGCGCGTACTGAGGTGGACAAGGTCAACCGCATGGTGACTTTGCTGGACCTGAACATCACGAAGCAGAGCTTCCCTACGCTGCCCAACAACGGTAGCGCTTACGCCAGCGCGCTGCTGAAGGACCTCCCGTGGAACAAGACTGTGGCGCTTGATCTGCTCGAGGCCGACCTGGCCGTGACTGACGCAGCGGCGAAGCAGAAGACCTTCGAGTTGCAGAACACTCCGCCGATTATTTATTTCAGCACGCAGCCCGCGGTGCTGGCGCTGATCGACGGCAAGGCGGTGTTGCAACCCACTGCCGACAATTTTCAGAAGGTGGTCAACACACGTTCGCTGATCGTCTACGATCCGAAGAAGTACAGCTATTACCTGGCGCTAATGGACGGCTGGATGGAGTCGCCCACAGTGGAAGGTCCGTGGACCATCTCTCATCGCGCGCCTACGAAGGACCTGGAGAAGATTGAGCAGGGTGCGGTCTCTACGAAGTCGAATCAGCCGCTGGGTAATCCCCAGGAATCGCTCAAGACCGCCGATGAAGAAGGCATTCTGCCCAAGGTGTACGTCAGCACCGTTCCCGCGGAACTTCTGGTTACGCAGGGCGAGCCGGTGCTGGCTGCCATACCCGGCACCAGTCTGCAATATGTTTCGAATACTGGTGCGGAGATTTTCTTCGACACAAGTAATCAGAGCTATTACGTGTTGATTGGTGGTCGCTGGTTCTCGACTCCGAGCCTGGAGAACGCGCAGTGGAGCTATGTGGCGGGTGCCTCGCTGCCTCCGGACTTCGCGAAGATTCCGACCTACAGTCCGAAGGCGGATGTGCTCGTTTCGGTGCCGGGAACTCCGCAGGCTAAGGAAGCGGTAATCGCGAACTCGATTCCGCAGACGGCTGCCATCTCGCGCACGGGTGCCACGCTGAACGTTAGCTACTACGGCGCGCCCGAATTCCTGCCGATCCAGGGAACGAGCCTGACTTACGCGGTGAATACGGCGATACCGGTCATCTATGTTCCGGGCAATTCGTATTACGCCGTGCAGAACGGAGTTTGGTTCACGTCCGCGATTCCGAGCGGTCCGTGGGCCGTGGCGGCCACCGTTCCGCCCGCAATCTATACGATTCCGCCGAGCTCTCCGATGCATTATGTGACGTACGTTAATGTTTACAGCTCCACTCCTTCGACGGTTTATGTGGGCTATACGCCGGGCTATTACGGAACGGTAGTTTCGTCGAGCGGCGTGGTGGTGTATGGAACCGGGTACTACTACGCGCCTTACGTAACTCCCACAGTGTGGGTGCCCTCTCCGTACACCTACGGTGTGGGAGCTGGGTTTGCGTGGACCCCCTATTCGGGCTGGGCACTGGGATTCGGCATGGGTATGGCGGTGGGATCATGGTGCAGTCCGTGGTGGGGACCGGTGGGATATTACGGCTGGGGCTACTACGGGGCACCTGCGTGGGGGTGGGGCGGCTACGGCGGCGCAGCCGCGGCGAACGTCTATGGCCATTGGGGAAACACGGCGTACGCGGGTACGCGCGCAGCCTGGGCTAATCCCTACACCGGCAACTATGGAACGGGCGGACGCGGGGCTTACTACAATCCGGTCACGGGAAATAGCGGTGTCGGGGCCCACGGCGAAAATTACAACGCGTATACAGGAAATTACTCCAGCGCGACGCGTGCCAGCGGATACAACCCGACGACCGGCAATCGATATGCCGGCGGCGCCGGGCAGGTGAGCAATGCCTATACCGGGAACTACGCCGCAGGCGCACGTGGCATGGACTACAACCAGAGCACCGGCGTGGTGAAAGGCGGGGCGGCCGGAACGTACGGCAATGCCTACACGGGCCAGTCGGTGAGCGGCGCACACGGTTTTGCCTACAACAACAACACCGGCAATGGCGCGGCGCATTACAACAACAACACCTACGCGGATCACGACGGCAACGTGTACAAGTACAACCCGTCGAACGGATGGCAGCAGCACTCCGGTAGCGGTTGGTCGGCTCCCTCGTCGAGCTTCAACAAGTCGGACGCCGATAATTGGGCGGCCTCGCGCAACACGGGTTCCAGCCGCTGGGGCAACTTCCACTCCGGTGGATGGGGTGGCGGATATGGCGGCGGCGGCTGGGCAGACCGCGCGAGCGGCGGATATGGCGGCGGTGGTTTCCGCGGCGGCGGGGGCGGTTTCCGGAGGTAACTGATCGGCAATGAGGGCGCGGGAGTCCACCTCAAGGGATGGAACCGAACTCCTCTTTCAGTTTGCTGACTTCCGGAGTTGTAGGCTGGGTAATTCTGGTCGCCTCGAATGTTGGCTAAGAGGCTTGCTCGGCGATTCTGCTAACAGGCAGTTCAACGGCGAACTGCGTGCCTTCTCCGGGCGTGCTCCCCACGTGGATGGTCCCACCATGCGCTTCCACAATGCGGCGAGCAAGTGAAAGTCCCAAACCCGTGCCGTGTCCCTTGGTCGTGAAGAAGGGCCGGAAGATATTGGGTAGGTGCTCTGGGGCGATGCCTTTTCCCTGGTCCGATACGGTAATGCGCACGGTGTCGTCGTCATTTTGCTGTAGGGTGACGCGGATGACGCCCGGTTTGTCCATCGACTGAATTGCGTTCAACAGCAGATTCAGCAACACCTGGTTGATTTGGGCGGGGTCGTGTTCGACGGGGGGCAGGGCATCCCGCACTTCAAACTCGATCGTGATTCGCTTGGTGACGGCCTGTTGGCGGGCGAACAACACGGCGTGTTCCGCGGTGCCGACAATATCAATGATGCGGAACTGCGGAGGCTTCGGCCTCGCCGTGTCTAGCAATTCGGTCAGGATACGATTGATTTGTACCGCCTCCTGCTTGGCATCTTCCATTACGCTGCGTGCTGGACTGGTGTCGGGCAGATCGCGACTTGCGATGTCGAGGACGCCGGCAATGCCGGCGAGGGGATTGCGGATTTCATGCGCCAGTCCTGCGGCGAGTTCTCCGAGGGTCGCGAAGTGTTCTGCGCGTGACATCTGTGTCTGATGTAAGTGGGAGATCTCTTCGCGGCTGGCTTTCAACTGGGCCACCATGTAGTTGAAGTCGCGGCCAAGGTCGCCAATTTCGTCATTGCGGTTGGCGAAGCTCACGGTCACGTCGAGGTCTCCGGACTGCACGCGAGAGATCTTCTCCTGAAGTTCGATCATGGGGCGCCTGACCTGCACCGCAAGAACCATCAGCACAGCGACGCAGATGACGAAGGCGCCGCCGGCAGCGACAGCGATGACGCCACTCCGCTGGCCGGGGGCTAGCGACGACGAAACCAGCACGAACAGAAGAAGGCCATTGAGCAGAACAGCGGCGATGGGGAGGACCGCTTTCAGCGCCCAGTTGATGTGCCGCTTACGAATCACAGAGACTGGGGCTCCGGGAATGGCGGATTGTTGTGAAACGTCCATAAATGCGCGCGGTGCACCATTATCCAACATTTACTCGCGCACCTAAAATCTGAAGGCTGGCGAACCGGACGAGGATACCAAGATTGCTAGTATTTCAGTCCAATTTGCCAGCCAGCAGACGCCTCAAGCGTAAGCGTGTAAGCCGGGAAGCAGATACGTAACGCCGAGGAATGTAAAGATCACAACGCCGAAGCCAAGGATCGCGAAGTATGCTGCGCGGCGGCCCCGCCATCCGCGGGTCACGCGCATGTGAAGGTATCCCGCGTAGACGAGCCATGTGATCGCGGCCCAGGTTTCTTTCGGGTCCCAACTCCAGTAGGAGCCCCAAGTGCGGTTGGCCCAATAAGCGCCGGCGGCAATCATGCCGGTCAGCAGCGGGAATGCGATGCAGATGGTTTTGTAGGTGACCCGGTCGAGTGTGTCAGCGCTGGGCAGGAGTGCTTCGAGATCGGAGCGCCTCCACAGCAGCATCAGGTACAGCAAGGAAGCGAATACGCCAGTCACTAGCCCGCCGAGAATGAAGGGGGATGCCGCGAGAGCGGTCGGATACAAGCCTTCCTGGAAAGGAGAAGCGTAGCTCCCATCGCGGACCCGCAACACAAAGGCGGCCAACACGACGACTTGCAGCAGAACACCGATAAAGATGGCTTTGTTGGCGATTCCGTAGAAGGCGTCATTCTTGCGTACGTAGGCCAGCGCATAGAAGATCAGCGGAATCAGTGCAGCGGCGGCGGCCATGACAAACAACCAGCCGAGATCAGGAACAGTGACGAACAGGCGAACGCCCTTGCCGAGGAAGATGTCGCTTTTTTCCTTGGCGTCCCACGCGGTGACGGAAAGGCCGCCCCACTTCTCGAAGCGAGTGGCGACAATGGCGAGGTAGATGGCGCTGACCAGTGCGCTCGTTAGTGCAAGAAACCTCTCCGTGGGAAAGTGGTCTTTGATCAGAAACATCATGGCAAGCGCAAAGCTGACCGCGCAGGCGGCGTAACTCAACATCGCCAACGTGACGTGTACATGCAGCCAGGTGGATTGCAGTGCCGGAACCAGGGGACGAACTTCCGAAGGCAACAACTGCATCAGGATGACGCAGACCACGGCCAGCGGCATGGTGATGCTACCGATGATCTTGACACCGAATTTCTTTTCAGTGACCAGCGTGAGAGCAGCCACCGTCCAAACGAAACTCAGTAACATTTCATAGATGCTGGCAAAAGGAGGGCGGCCTGCCATATACCAGCGATGGGCTACTGCCAAGGTGTTTGCCGTGAAGCCGATTACCGTAGCAATCGATGCGAACTTGACGTACTTGGACACGCCAGTGACGCCGAATCCCATGTAGAGGGCACCGGCACCTGCGTAGAAAATCAGAGCGACGTAAAGAAGGTTGCTTTCGTTAAACAGTGGGTCGCCTGACTTGGCGGCGCCCAGCAAGGCGGTAATCAGCAGAAAAGCGACGCCGAGTCCAACCAGGACCAACAGCGCATTGCCGCCCGTAGTGGCGGGTGGTTCCATTTCAACGACGCGTGCTCGCGTTGCCATCTTTGTCTCCATGTGTATCTCCTCGCGTTTCTTACTTGGAAGAGACGAGCGAAAGTTCCGCCGTCTCTTCGTTCGTATGCGCAGAGCGAGGTGTGATTAATGCGCGGCCGAGTTCCGCGCGAATTTCTTCGACAACTTGATCGAACTTTTGCTCAAAGCGGTCTTTGTTCTTGTTGGCCTGGCCACCGATCCAGAGAGTCATTTGACCATCTGAATTGGATACAGCGGTCACCCAGAGCCTCATGTGCACCATGTAGAACGCCACGAAGAGGCCGGCACCCATCAGCAGGCAGCCCGCCCATACCAGCCATTGGCCGGGTTCGGATGAAACCTGCAACCCGGTAAAATATCCCATCTGCATTGCTTCGTACTGGAAGTGGAAGCTGGCTTTTTGTCCCTGAGAAAGTTGATCGTAAGCAGGGAAGAGCCATTGCAAAGATTCTTCTCCAGTTGCCGTGTTCTTCACAATTAGTCGGAATGCGGGGTTGACCGGATTGTCGGAGCGTTTGAAAACTTGCTTATCGCGAATAAAGAAATCGGGAATGAACTCAGCCAGAGTCACGGTGTTATTGGCATCGAGTTGAAGGGGAGTGTTCATCTTCAGCACGACTTCTTGCGGCAACCCATTTTGGGGAACCGCCGCCACCTTCAGCCCTTCGACATTGCCGGTGCGGCCAAAGCTCGCTTGGTAGAAACGGAGTCCGCGATAAACCAATGGATCGTTGACTACGATCTCCTTGGCGCGGACATCCTTGCCGTCCTGCACAACCGCGAGTTTCGACCACCACTTTTTCGGCGAGCCGTCCGAGTAGTTTTCCTGTCCGGCACTCTCGCACTTGATGCCAAAACCGAGTGTCTTCTGTGCGCCGTTCTTCAATTCAATGACGTTGCTGGTCTGGCCTTTCTGCAACATCATGAAGCCGCTGTAGCCGAAAACCCCATCGATGATGCCGCCGAGGAAGATTAGTAGCAGGCTGGCATGAATCACGTACACGGCCATGACGGAGAAGCGGCTCCGCTCTGAGTAGAGCGAGTTTTCGCTGCCGACCGTAATGCGCTCAGTCGGCCATTTCAGTTTGTTGAGTGCCCGCTCTGCGGCATTCAGGCCGTCTTGCGCGTTACGGATCGGCAATTCAACCTTGGTTTGAGTAGCTGCGCGAAAGCGAGCGTCAGTCTTGCGGTATGGACGTGCGTAGAACCGCCAGGAATTCGGGAAGCGGTCGATCGACACGAACATAATGCTGAGACTCACCAGAGTAAGCAGGGTCAAGAACCACCAGGAATGAAAAATGTCGGTCAAGCCGAACCGATCAAGCATCCGCAGAGTGTCGGGCGAGTAAGTCGCCTGTAACTGTTGGGCATCAGTGATGGGGCGTTGGAGGATGAAGGTCCCCAGTGCTGCGCCAATTCCCACAAGGATCAAAAGCACGATGCCCGTACGCAGATTGGAAAGTGTTCTATAGAAACGTTTTGGTATCGATACGATGTCGAAAGCCATTTGCGCTCCTTCGAGTGCTACCTAGTTAAAAGCACGTGGAAAGCCAAATTGACCTGGGAAGCCAAGCCATTGAAAATAATAGGCTAGAGTTGCTTTTGTAACCCGGTATAAGCGGTGCCGACTGGGCGATATCACACAGAGTTTGTGATTAAAACCCCATCGGGGAGTGAGCGCCGTCGGGGACGCCGAGGCCGGCCCGAGAGCTTCGACGAAACAGGCTTATGACCGTTCGTCGCTCGGGGATTCTAGCGGCGAGGTCGAATCGATAGAAGTCCTCAGGCACTCTAGTCGTTTTGCTACTTTAGTGGTAAATTCAGCTTCAATAACGCGCATAATATTGGTACAACGGTGCGTGATTTCACCGCGCGGCTGTGGGGTAAGACCCAAGACACTGTGCAAGACTGAGCCCAGCGCAAGTTCAGGTCGAATGGCTACAGAACCACTTTCGTCAATTGTTTTCAATACGATAGAGGCGAACTTTGGGACTCAGCCAAGGCCATCATAACTGCGGCATCCGTATTGCACATAGCCAGATGCTGGATGGAGGATGGTGTGACCAAGGCAGTACGGTCGGTGGTGATCGCGATGGCAGTTTTGATGAGCTCGAGTCTCCTCTACTCGGCCATCCATCCGGTCCCTCTGGAAAAGAACACCGACTCCGCCCAGTGCATCGCGTGCCATGAAGACAAGGCGAAAGGTAAGGTAGTTCACCCCGCGGTCACGGCCGGTTGCACCAGCTGCCACGAGATCCGAGTCAATAAAGATGTAACCCGGGTCAAACTGATCACTACAACGCCGCAGGCGCTGTGTATCACTTGTCACGCTGACAAGAACGCGGCCGACCTGAAGGGGACAGTTCATCCTCCTGCAGTGCGCGACTGTCTTAAGTGCCACAGCCCGCACACCTCCGACAATAAGTATCTGTTGATCAAGGCCGACTCGGGCGAGAAAGATCAAAACCTCTGCCTGACCTGCCACACCCAAGGGTTAAACGTTCCAAAGGATGGCAGTCGGCACGCTGCGCTCGATATGGGTTGCTCCACGTGCCATGTGACGCACAAGGTTGGCGAGAAGGGCAAAGTTGAGTTTGATTATCACCTGACCAAGGCGACTCCTGCCCTGTGTCTTGACTGCCACGACGCAACCGCGGCAGATCTGGTAAAGGCGCACCAGGGACAGCCGTTCGGAACCGCCAACTGCATCCAGTGTCATAACCCGCACCAGTCCAACCAGCCCAAGTTGATGCAGAAATTTACGCACGCGCCCTTTGCGGGTGGACAGTGCGACACCTGCCACAAACCCGCGAAGGACGGCAAGGTTGTCCTGACGGAAAAGGACA
>Ga0302286_10002455_pt1 | contig 12910 bp, 12 predicted proteins | sample III_Fen_E2_3_FD_198765 | JGI IMG/M metagenome (GOLD analysis project Ga0302286, IMG submission 198765) | Peat permafrost microbial communities from Stordalen Mire near Abisko, Sweden - III_Fen_E2_3 | ecosystem: Environmental > Terrestrial > Soil > Wetlands > Permafrost | place: Sweden: Abisko...
ATATAATCACTGACCCGATCCATAAAAAAAGGTTCCTCCCCTTCGAGGAAGTAAACAGGAGAATATTTTTTATTCTTTAAATCTGTAATTATCTGGTTGTAATCCATATTAAAATTTCAGATGTTTTACCGAACGGCCATCATTGATGATTTCAATTAAAGCCCCGATGCCAATTTCGAGATGCTTGTTTACAAATTTGCGGGTTACCTCTGCGTCACTTGCAGCCGTTTTAACCCCTGTTGAAATCATTGGTTGATCCGAAACCAGTAGTAATGCCCCTGTTGGTATCTGATTGTAGAAACCAACCGTAAAAATCGTTGCCGTCTCCATATCAATCGCCATCGCACGGGTCTTACTCAGGTATTTTTTGAATCGTTCGTCATATTCCCAAACCCTTTTATTGGTGGTAAATACGGTACCGGTCCAATAATCGAGACCTAAGTCGCGAATTGTAGAGGAAACTGCTCGTTGCAGACTGAAAGCCGGTAAAGCAGGAACCTCAGGCGGAAGATAATCGTTCGAAGTACCATCACTTCGGATTGCTGCAATGGGTAAAATCAAACTGCCGAGTTCGCTTTTCCGTTTCAGACCGCCACATTTTCCCAAAAAGAGAACAGCTTCGGGCATAATGGCACTCAGCAGATCCATAATTGTAGCGGCATTCGGACTTCCCATTCCGAAGTTGATAATTGTAATGCCGTGAGCGCTTGCGTTTGGCATTGATTTATCCTCTCCGACAATCGGGACATCAAATTTCTCAGCAAAGTTTTCGATGTAGTTTTGAAAGTTGGTGAGAATAATGTGCTGCGTGAAATCTTCAAGTGCCCGGCCGGTATAGCGGGGCAGCCAGTTTCGTACTATCTCTTCTTTTGTTTTCATGAGCAAATAATATGTTTTTCAAAGGCCACATGGAATAGCCATGATTAAAATACTCTTTCCGATTATTGATTTTCAAATCATGGCTATTTCATAACCGAATTTTAGACAAAATTATCCGGTTTTTGCAGATTCTTGGTTCGATTGAAAATAAAAATTAGTTTTGAGCGATATAAATATCAACAATGGTCCTTAATCTGCCTCAATATTCGTTTCGAATCAGGGAAAAGCTTGAAAAGAAGTTGATCTTTGATAATTTTCGACGGCGATGGGTTGCGCTGACACCTGAAGAATGGGTGCGGCAAAACTTTGTCAGATACCTGACAGAGGAGAAACATTTCCCGGCATCTTTAGTCGCCATTGAACGGTCATTAAAAATAAATCAGCGCGATTTCCGCACTGACATTGTATTGTTTTCGAAAACAGGAAATCCGCTTGTAGTGGTCGAATGTAAGGCACCCGAAGTGAAGATTTCGCAACTGGTGTTTGACCAGATTGCACGCTATAATCTCGATTTGAGGGTTAGTTACCTAATCGTCACTAACGGATTGTCACACTATTGTTGCCGGTTTGATCAGCATCAACTTTCCTATACTTTTTTAGCTGAAATTCCCGACTTTAATGAGATTGAAAGTAAAGTTTGATCAGGTTTGAATTTATATCCAAAGGATATTGATTCTGTAGTGAACAATGGAAATACTCCTATGACGACCTCAATTTGAAAAATAATTGCAGGAATTAGTAGTTGCTAAGCCCAACTGGAATAAGTTCTGACAAGAATTAGCAGTTGACGACCTCAATTTGAAAAATAACGTCAAGAATTAGTAGTTGCTAAGCCCAACCAGAGTAGGTTCTGACAAAAATTGGCTATTGACAGGTTCCCTGAAATGAATTAAGGCAAGAATTAGTTGTTGCCGGGTTCCCTGTGATGATTTGGGGTAATAATTTGGTGTTGACGAGTTCTACGGAAAGAAAGGACAAAAGAATTGATTTTTGAAGGGGAGAGTTTACTAAATTGTAAAATGCATCACGGTAATATTAAATTGCCGCGCTGTCTGTTGGCCGGATTAACTGCAGCATCACCTCATCCTTCCAACCTGATTCAGTCCGCAGCCATTCTTTTTTTGTTCCGCAAATTTCAAACCCGAGGTTTTTGAACAGATGAAGGCTAATCTTGTTTCCGGTTTCAATATTTACATACAACTGGTGAATATTTAGCTTATTAAAGCAATAATTAATCAGTAAATCAAGAGCCGTTGTGGCATATCCTTTCGATCGGTCTTCTTGATTATGAATCAACAATCCAATTCCAACCCTTGAATGGAAAGGTTCAAAATCAAACAGATCGATGGCTCCAACGGTTTTCCCATCAGTTGTATCTATCATCAGGCGAAGTTGCTTGCTTTCGAAAATATCCTTATCAGCGTTTTTAATATACAATGCCAAAATGTATTTTGAGAATGGAACCAGGGTATGGCTCACTTTCCAGATTTCAGGATCGTTTTCCCACAAATAGAGCAATTCGATGTCTTCGGGTTCAATCGCCCTAAGGCTGATGGTGTCGTTTGAAAGGTATTTTTTCATCTGTATATAATTTGTTTTTTAAAGGTCAGATGGAATCCCGCCAGTGCGGGATGAGGAAATATTCATTTTTATTGGTGATAATCCTATCAATGCTATTTCATCTTAGTTTATCCCAGAAAGTTTTCAAAAAGCATCCTGTTTACAATCGACCGGCCAAGTGTAACCTCATCGGTATACTCGATCTCATCACCGATAGATACACCCCGTGCAAGGGTTGTAATTCTCACCTGATGATCTTTTAATTTTTTAAAGATATAAAAATTGGTGCTGTCGCCTTCCATCGTAGTGCTTAATGCGAATATTACCTCATCAACCCCGCCATTTTCGACCCTTTCAAGGAGTGAATTAATTTCAATATCGCCTGGACCAATCCCATCCATTGGTGAAATAATTCCTCCCAGGACATGATAAACACCCCGGTACTGTTGCGTGTTTTCGATTGACATGACATCGCGGATATTCTCAACCACACAGACCATCCGGTGGTCCCGCGAAGGATTGCCGCAAATATTACAGGTATCCGCGTCGGATATATTCCGGCAGATCCGGCAATGTTTTACCTCTTCGCGAAGTTGTGTCAATGACCTGCTGAATCGCTGAACCTCGCTGATATCTTTTTTTAGCAGATGAAGTACGAGTCGCAATGCTGTTTTTTTCCCAATTCCTGGGAGTTTCGAAAATTCATTTACAGCACTTTCAAGAAGTTTTGAAGGAAAATTATCTATTGTCATGCACAAGATTATATTTTTTCAAAGGTAACAAGTGTCAGTATATGCTTTTCATTCCGGTAAAATTATTCCTGAACTCTGAGGGGGTAACACCCTGTTTTCGTCTAAAAATACGGTTAAAGTTTGAAACGTTATTAAAACCGCAGTTAAAACATATCTGGGCAACACTCATATTTGTTTCGATCAACTGTCGGGTCGCCAGGCCAAGGCGCATCTCATTTAAAAAATCAATAAATGTCTTCCCTGTTTGTTGCTTTATCATCCTTGTGAATGAGATCACAGACATGCTTAGTAACTTGGCAACATCTTCCAGCTTAATCTTTTTATTGTAGTTTTCTTTCATGTAATTGTACACCTTTTCGATATTTTCACTATTGTAAAAATCATTGGTCCGTTGAAAGGAGGCATTTGTCAACATTCGTTGGTTTCTTGAAGTCGCAAGATCGAACAGTAAGGACTGCAATTCGAGAATTGAATCAAATCCATTTTTTTTACTGATTGTCAATAGCTTTTCTTCTACCTGTGAAATTGTCTGGCGCGAAAAAGCAATTCCACGCTGCGCATGCTGGAACAGCTCCTTGATTGGTTTATAGATATTTTTATTGAGGAGACTCTCTCCGATCAGGTCAGTTGGAAACTGGATGGTAATCTCATGAATCTGTTTCTCTGTGTTATGGAAATCTTCCCAGCAATGGAAAATGTTTGGTCCGACAAGCACCAATTCAAGATCATCAATTTCATCAATATGATCGCCAATGATCCGTTTTGCCCCTTTTGCATTCGAAATATAATTAAGTTCATACTCCGGATGAAAATGAACAGGGAAAGAAAATTCTGATTTGTACCGGTCAAAAACCATGAAACAGTCGTTATCACTCAACGGCGTTATCTCTCTGTGAATAGGATCCCTCATAATCAGGTAATTTTAATACATTAAAATACATATAAATATATCGACAAAACTAAAACGATTCCGGATAAAATAGTATTGGATTCCGGAAAAATATTCAATACTAAAAGTACAATAATTATTCAGAATTTGGTGTGATATTGCCAAATATGAATAAATTGTTCCTGATTTTTTCTTTGCATCTGATCAGAAAGTACAATCAATAGATCTTATACTATTATAATTTGCTCTATTTTCTTATTAATTTTGCATAAAACGATCCAGAATTGATTATACGATGGATTTAAGTTGAATTCCATTGCCTTTTGTCTAGTAATGAGAAATACATGACGATGGTATTTTTTTTTGGAAAGCCAACAAATTCCGGTAATATTAATCGTAATTGAAATTGGACCCGAAGACTAATTGACAGACTTTATTATTAAAATGAATGAATCATGAGTGATGAGTTATTTCAGAATCGCCTAACAATCATACGGAAGGAAAGTGAGGCTTTACTTACCCAAAAGAATGAAAAGTGTTTTAGCACCAATGGAATATATAACCGATATAAATTCCCCGTTTTAACCAGAAACCATATTCCAATACATTGGCGTTATGATCTTAACCCAAAAACGAACCCCTATTGTATGGAAAGGATCGGGTTTAATGCCACCTTTAATTCGGGCGCAGTGAAATGGAATGGAAAATATCTGCTGATTGTTCGGGTTGAGGGGAACGACCGAAAATCATTTTTTGCTGTGGCCGAGAGTCCTAACGGAATTGATAATTTTAGGTTTTGGGAACGTCCAATCACGATGCCAGAAACGGAAGATCCTGATACGAATCTATATGATATGCGCGTCACAATCCATGAAGATGGTTTTGTATATGGTGTATTTTGTACCGAACGCAAAGATCCGAATGCCCCTGAAGGCAATACCAGTGACGCTGTAGCTGCTGCCGGAATTGCGCGGACAAAAGACTTTATCAACTGGGAGCGTCTTCCCGATCTGATCACTTATGGTGGACAACAACGTAATGTTGTGCTTCATCCCTGGTTTATTGACGGGAAATATGCCTTTTTCACACGTCCTCAGGATGGTTTTATCGACACGGGCAAAGGGGGAGGCATCGCTTTCGGTCTGTCGGATTCCATCGAGCATGCCGAAGTGAAACATGAGAAAATTCTTGATGCTAAAGTCTATCATACCATTTATGAAGTAAAAAACGGCCAGGGTCCTGCCCCGATCAAAACATCAAAAGGGTGGCTCAACCTGGCTCATGGTGTCCGAAATACAGCTGCCGGATTGCGCTATACTATCTACTTGTTTATGACGGCTATCGATGATCCTACCAAAGTGATCCACAAACCGGCTGGCCATTTTATTGCCCCTCAAGGCGATGAAAGAGTAGGCGACGTATCGAATGTTGTATTTACAAACGGATGGATCGCAGAAGACAATGGCGATGTTTTTATTTATTACGCCTCCTCCGACACACGGATGCATGTTGCCACATCAACGATCGATCAATTAATTGATTATTGTACGAATTCACCTCAGGATAAGTTCAGGTCTGCCACTTCTGTTCTTGCAATCAACGAGCTTATTGATAAGAACCTCTCTTTTGATTCAAAATTATGACTCAGGATATTGAACGATTAAAATCGGAACTGAGCCTTGAGCTGAAGAACATATTAACCTATTGGTCGACTTATAGCATTGATCATAAACATGGTGGTTTTATCGGGCAACGCGACTTTTTCAACCGTCAGATCAACGGCGCATCGAAAAGTGCGGTGCTGAATACCCGGATTTTATGGACATTTTCAGCAGCTTATAATTTTACCAGTGATCCTGAATATTTAGTGATTGCCGACAGAGCCTATCAATATATAAAAGAACATTTCGAAGATAAACAGTTTGGCGGATTGGTTTGGGAAGTCGACGCAAATGGTGAGGTTCTGAACGGAAGAAAGCAAATCTATGCACTCGGATTTGGTATTTATGGTTATTCCGAATATTTCATGGCAAGCAAAAATCCCCTGGCACTCAACGATGCCATTGCATTATATGAACTGATCGAAAAATACAGTTTTGATCCCGTTGAGGGGGGTTATCTTGAGGCTTTTGCCAACGACTGGAGTATGCTCGAAGATTTAAGGTTGAGCCCCAAAGATGCCAATGAGCCCAAATCAATGAATACGCACCTGCATATTCTCGAACCATATACCAATTTATTGAGAGTTTGGCCCAACGAGCTACTCAAAGAAAAAACAGCGGCCCTGATCCGTGTTTTTCTGGATAAAATTATCGATCAGCGCACGCACCACTTTAACCTGTTTTTTGACACTGACTGGTCGGTTCGTTCTTCGATTGTATCATTTGGGCACGATATCGAAGGGGCGTGGTTATTATATGAAGCTGCCGAGATGGTTGGGGATGAAAATTTGATTGCCGAAGTAAGTCTGAATTTGATTCTGATGGTTGAAGCAACACTTGCCGATGGTTGTGCTGCCGACGGTTCAGTCTTTAATGAGATTGACACCGCATCTGGACATTTAGACGACGATAAACATTGGTGGATGCAGGCCGAGGCGTTAGTTGGCCTTGCCTATGCATGGAAAATTACCGGAAAGAAGACTTATTTTGATCAGCTTGTTAAGGTTTGGAAATTCATTCGTACTTTCGTAATTGACCCTGTAAATGGTGAATGGTTTGGACGCGTTGATAAGGATGGAATTCCGCTGGTTTCTGATGATAAACTTGGATTCTGGAAATGTGCTTACCATAACAGCAGGTCGATGATGGAGGTGATGACAATCCTGTCAAAATTTCCGGATAAATGAATTTAATTTTTTTCGCGCTAAAAATATTTTGCAATCGGCTATTGGCAACTGGCAATTATCAGTTAAGAGAAAATGCCAATAGCCATATGCAGGCCGCCAGTAGCTATTGATTAGATTTGAACAACAAACCCAATATTAACAAACTGAATTATGATTGAAAAAATAAGCCTGAAGGAAAAAATCGGTTACGGATTTGGCGATGCTGCTTCGTCGATGTTCTGGAAGATTTTCGGAATGTATTCCTTGTTTTTTTATACCGATGTTCTCGGAATCACAGCCGCAGCAGCTGGAACCATGTTTTTGGTTGCCCGTTTGTGGGATTCGTTCTTCGATGTTTTCGTAGGAATTATCAGCGACCGCACCAAAAGCCGCTATGGAAAATATCGTCCATACTTGTTATGGTTTGCCATACCATTTGCCGTAATGGGTGCCATCACGTTTTTTGCTCCTGAGTTCGGCCAAACCGGAAAACTAATTTATGCATACGTCACCTACTCCTTAATGATGATCGTCTATTCGATGATCAATGTCCCGTATGCCTCTTTGCTCGGCGCTATTTCTTCTGATCCGACTGAACGAAATTCACTTTCATCTTACCGAATGTCATTTGCGTTCATTGGCAGTTTTGTAACTTTCATGTTATTGCAACCGCTGATTGACTTTTTTTCAAAAACTTTTGGACACCAAAGTGTTTTGCAGGCAGCAAAATCCGCTGAATCTTCAATAAGTACCTCTCCGGCCGGATGGGTCATGGGTGTCGGCGCGATAGGAATGATTTGTGTGATCTTGTTTTTGTTGTGTTTCAGCTGGACAAAAGAGCGGGTCACTCAAATAGAAAGCGAAAAAAATGTTTCTGTCAGGAAGGATTTGAAAGATCTTTTTCATAATGCACCCTGGTGGATTTTGGTTGCAACAGGTTTGGCTGCCTTGCTTTTCAATGCAGTACGTGACAGTGTTGCCATCTACTTTTTCAGAGACTATGTACAATCCACCTATAAAATGGGAGGAACAGGCTGGGATATGACGACCATTTATTTTTTGGTTGGTCAGGCGGCCAATCTGATCGGGGTTATGGCAGCACCTTCCATTTCAAGAAAATATGGTAAGAAAAGAACGTATATGATCGCCATGTTAATTGCCGGAATATTGAGTACAGGCTTTTATTTCATACCGAACAGCATTACCTGGATTCTGATTTTCCAGTTCGTGATCTCCATTTTTGCCGGATATGTTCTGCCATTGTTATGGTCGATGTTTGCCGACATTGTCGATCATCAGGAATTACTGACCGGACGACGTGCAACAGGCTTGATTTTCTCTTCTTCTTCGATGTCACAGAAATTGGGTTGGGCCCTTGGTTCGGCCATGAGCGGATGGATTCTGGCGGTGTTTCATTATATGCCCAATGCCTTACAACAGAGTCAGGAAACCATTTTTGGCGAGCACATCATGATTAGCTTAATGCCGGCGGTTTGCTGTACGTTGGCTTTTGTAGGGATGTTTTTCTACCCCCTATCAGATAAAAAAGTAAGGGAAAATTCGGAACAACTCAACCTGAAAAGGAATAAGGCATAATAAACAGAAATAGCATTCAAAAGAACATCATATACTAATAAAAGAGCCGTCGGTGATATCCGGCGGCTCTTTCATTTTAATATTCAGAATATTCATATTTCACGACACGACTCATCTGTGAGCTGAATAACGTTTCATTGTACTCAGTCATCATCAAATTGCCTTTTGAATCATAGGTGTTGATGATATCTGTTATTTTATTTCCCTGATTACCAGAATACACCTCTTTCGAGGTGTTCAATCCATTTATATAATTATTAATGGTAACTGAAATTACGATATCAACAGCAGTATACGTTGTTTCTTTAATCAACGCTCCTGAATTATTGTACTCATATTTGATATAGGTTACCAGTTTATCATTACTGTCATAATTCTCAGCCTTTATTAGCTGGGAACCCGAATATTTAAATAATGAATACTCAAACGAGTTTATCTGTGGATATTCAATCAATTCTTTTGTTTTTAAACCATCACTTGCATAAGTATAAACGTAATTCTTCAAATTAATGAATCCCGTTGAGGAGTTAATATTCGCATTATAGTTAGCGATTTTTACTAATTGTCCTTTTGAATTGTATTCATAACTATCATACTTAATTGTTCCTGTAATTTTCCCATTTTCATACGATGGAGTAGAAACTTTTGAAACTCTGTTATTACTATCATAATCATATTCTTCAAGAATACTTACCGGCTCAGTTGAAGTAACCGATGAATAAAGCAAAATTCTACTAAGTCGTTCGTTTTTCTGAGAATCGCTTTTCTGACAACTTAATGGAATAACCAATCCTATTAATGCTATTAAAAAAAGTTTTGTTTTCATCGCATTAAATTTTGTTTCACATAACATGTTTATCTGGCCCGTCGAAGATTGTTATAACTTACTCAAAACGAAACCGTATTTGTTTAAAGTTCCCCCAAAATTAAGATTTTAAAATATAAATAGCAAATAACATGTTGAATGTAAAATTGAAATAAGGAAGTGAAATGGGAAACAAATTCTCATTAGTCAGGTTCTAAGTGAATCTCTTATTTTAGAGATCCGGAAACCTGAAACTGTCCAAATAAATATTCAATTTCGATTCAGGAAGTTCTTTTGGCGAATAGACATATAGGATCCCAATATATTTTCGGTTGGTCCATCCTTTGATCTTCCAGTTGTTTTTATCACTGTCTGCCCAATAGTCGATAATGCCGCGGGTATTTTCGTTATTATTAAGCAGGTGACCTTTACCATAGCCTGCCGACATAGTGATTTTAAAATTTGTTTTCAGGTAATCCAGATACCTGATCAATGATTCCTGGGCCTGGTCAAGATTTTCAAAAGGTTGTCGTAGTTTTATGCTAATTACACCGTAATTCAATCCATCTTTTTCACATAAGCTCTCAAACACCAGAGAGGAATCCTGACTGAATTCTGTTTTAAACTGAAAATCGCACCATGAATACAAAAAGCACCCGGAGTCGTTAATTGAGTCTTTGATGAAAACCTTTTTAAAGGACTGAGCATGTAATAGGATAACACAAATAGAAAACGCAAATAATAAGAATCCTTTTTTCATTGTTTAGTATTTTAACAGGTCTTGAAATTCTTTTGAATTGTATAGAACCTAATAGCACTTTATTAATCGTTTCCCCAAAATTAGGTTTAAAAAAGATGAATAGCAAAAAATAGCTCCAAACGGAAATTGATATTCAAGAGGGGAATGGGAAATAAATCCATATGAACTAAAAAAGTTACCGTTATGAGGACCATTAATAATCAAGTATAAGATGCATTTGGTCCGAGTGTCCTTGTAGTGGACCTGCAGGAATGCTCATATTGCTATTATTATTTTAAAGATAATTCTTTTATTCGCGAATTCAATTAATGTGGTTTCAAACGACAATGAGTAGATTTAAAATTGTTTTTTCTATCAAAATCATTTGTACTTTTTTGTGATCAGGGTGCAGGCAAACCATAAAATTGGGGCTTGTCCATGAAGGTCGCCAATGGTTTTGGGACGGTTGAGGTAATAATTGATATCTGTACTTTGTCCGGTTCCAACACACACTTCTTTCACTTTACCATCGTCGTTTAGGTAATCAGTCAACGAATTCCATGCTTTTATATAAGAAGTTGTGTATGGTTCTTTTGGTAATAGTCCATTCTTTACTCCTAACGACATTGCAAATCCAAACATTGCTGTTGATGAGGTTTCTTTAAATGATTCAGGTTTGTCTATTAACTGCCTCCACATTCCATCTTCTGACTGATTATCGAGCAGTGTTTTCATCATCTTTTTATAAGCATCTAATATTGAAGTATAGTGTAGATTATTTTGGGGAAGGACAGAGAGTAACTCAGCCACTCCGGCAGCAACCCATCCATTGCCTCGTCCCCAGAAGAACGGAGCATTACTTCCATGAAAGAATAAACCGTTTGGTTGTTGAAGTTTTTGAATATAGGCATCAATTTCAGCTGCGGCTCTTTCAAGGTAAATCATATTACCGGTTGCCCGATATGCCTGTACCTGGAGGCAACCAATCATATAGATATCATCAATCCAGTATCTTGTTTGTGATGTGAGTCCATCGGGTGAGGTTTTCTTCCATTGTCCATCGGCAAACTCAAGTCCCTGTGTTAAGTATTTTTTATTGTTGGTTTGAATGAATATTTCTAACGGAAGTACGCCATAAACATTGGCGTCAACATGATTGGCTGTATTTGTAATATTTTCGCTGGATACTCTTTTATACCGGTTAATAAGGTCGGTCATTGTTTTCTTATCCTTTATCAGTCCGGCAAATTTTATGGCGCCATATCCGGTACAAACCTCAGCATAATGAACAGCCGTTACACCCGGTGTTTGATACATCATAAAATCGGGTCTCGATAAAAGATCCGCGATGATTAACTTTGCTACATCCTTAGGGTTTTTCTTTAAGTCCTGTGATTTGACGGTATTGATACCCAAACAGAACAAAACCACACAGATCATGACAGGTATTGAAATTTTTTGATTCATCTGTTTATAATTTGTTTTTTGAAGCCAAATGAAATTATGTATTGATGTGTCCTGTTTTCAATGCACACTGATTTACCAGCGTTTTATTGATCCTTTCCCCAAAATTAGGTTTTAAAAAGATCAAAAACAAAAAATAGGTTGAATGGGAATTGAAATACAAGAGGGGAATTGGGAACAAATTCTGATCAGCTAAGGGTCCGATTCTGGTTACAACGATCACCTTAGAACGTTTGCGCAAAAGAGGGTACGAGGCTATGCTTACTTATTATGAGAAAATTGCTCCATCCCGATGCGTCGGGAAACCGCTATATACGAGAACTCCCGAAATTTTCGGGATACAGTGGTGTGAGAGGCGCACTCCGTCAGCTAATTACTGGCGGAGCCGTTTACTCGATTATGCGTTCGGTTTTATTTTTTTAATTCTATCATTATTTTATTTTGCTCGTCTTTTAAGTCTATGATTTCAAGTTTTGCAACTGATTTTGTTTTAATGCCAATAATTTTTGCAAAATCAACTTTATCCCCATTGATAAACAAACAATACTCCGCTTTTAATTGGTCATAGTCAGTTAATACGATCTTTTCTTTGGATTTTGCCTTAATTAATCTCTTTAGTTCTGTCAGAACAAAGTCTTTAGTATAGATTTTAATTACTCCGTTATTTTGATTCGTATATTTCTTGGTTTCTTCAGGTTTCCCGATAACTTCCAGACTTGCAATATCATTCGGTTTTATTTTATTTACATCATCAAATTCTTTAACTAAAATTTCGTCGACTATTAATACTGGTGGAATGAACTTTTTCCTTGTATACAGTTTTTTACTTGAGTTATAATTTACGTAAATATTATCGTTTGATGACGGCTCAAAATCTGAGAAAGTCCAAGTCAATTGCTTATTGCTTATTACACAGTTGTCAGGCCCCTGAGAAATTATTGAATCCATTTCTATGTCTTTCAGATTTATAATAATTTCAGCTTTTCCAATCGTACCTTTCCAATTTGCTCCTGTACTTAACAAGTATGTAAAAAATCTTTTGTCGCTTTGATAGTTCATTCCAAAAGGTAAGGAGTATTGAACTTCAATTGTCTTAGATTCCCCTTTTTGAAATTCACTTTCCCATAAATACCATTCCTCTTTTATTTGATATGATTCTACTTTCTTTCGGTATTCCTTATCATATCTTAATGAGTCCGAAAAATCAAACTTTATAGCTTTACCATTTTCTTTTACCTCAAATCTGTTTGCTTCATCTACTTTACTTTTAATACGATAATGGTAAAAACTCATATCAGGAAATCCAATTTGAAGTTTTTCTTGTTCTCCAAGGTTTTTCATATTGAACAAGCATTTAACAACCGAACTATCATTGTAAAGGTCTATAATGACTTTCTCA
>Ga0302286_10002459_pt1 | contig 12898 bp, 13 predicted proteins | sample III_Fen_E2_3_FD_198765 | JGI IMG/M metagenome (GOLD analysis project Ga0302286, IMG submission 198765) | Peat permafrost microbial communities from Stordalen Mire near Abisko, Sweden - III_Fen_E2_3 | ecosystem: Environmental > Terrestrial > Soil > Wetlands > Permafrost | place: Sweden: Abisko...
TTTAGCAGAACCGATTGCCGTTTGTATGCTTAGTAATAGAGCTTTTTCATAATCAAGTCCTAAGCTTTCTCCTGCTCGTGCGATTTCGTTTATCACTTTATAGAAAAACGCAGGACCCGAGCCTGAAATTGCGGTTAAGACATCAATTTTGTCTTCGTCAATTACAATGCATTTCCCGATTTTGGACAAAAATTCTTGTACAAATTCTACGTGTTCATTTGTTGCAAATTTACCCTTAACGATTCCACTCATACCTTCTAGAATCATTGCAGGTGCGTTTGGCATTACTCTAATCACCGCTATTTCTTTGCCGATAACTTCTTCTATTTTTTTTGTGCTCACGCCAGCTGCAATAGAAACGATTAATTTATCCGAGGTCAATTCTTCTTTGATTTCATTTATAACGTCTTTTATGAAATTAGGTTTTGTAGCGAGAAAAATTACGTCTGAATTCTTGGCTATAATTTTATTATCAGTTACAACATTGATGCCTAAATCGGCTTTTTTAGCCGCTGCAAATTCTTCACTGATTTCGGAGGCAATAACTTGGGACTGTTCCAAGAATTTTGAGTTCAAGACTCCTTTTATAATTGCGCTTGCCATATGTCCACAGCCGATAAATCCGACTTTTTTATTTGTCTTGTTCATATTAATTAACCTTATTTTCCATGTACCGTTGACTATTTACCATGTTTACAATATTATTGGTATACTAATAATACTACAAAGGAGAAAAAATAATGAGACGTACACTAGAAGGAACGAAAATAAAAAGACAAAGAGTTAGCGGATTTAGAGCAAGAATGTCTACACCAGGCGGAGTTGCTGTAATCAACAGACGTAGAGCAAGAGGACGTCATAAAGTTGCTATCACTGGAAGCAAAAGAGCTTAATTGATTTCGCGCGAGCGAATTTAAGTCTTTTAATTTTTAAAAAGTTTAAAATGAGTTTTGTTTGATGACAAGACTCATTTTTTATGCGATTATTTTGGTATGCTTAAACAACAATTCAGGTTGAAAAAGAAATCAGCGTTCAACGCGACGTACAGAATTAAACATTCTTACCATATTAACGGTGTGGTTTTGTGGGTCGGGAAGAAAAAAACTGATGCCAAATTTCCGACTAAGGTCGGGTTCGTTGTGAGCAAAAAAACTCATAAGCGTTCTGTCAGAAGAAACAGATTGAAACGCCTGATGAGAGAAAGTTATAGACTTTTACTAAAAGAGGATAAAATATCTAAGGCTCAAGAGTATCAATCACTAATTTTTGTAGGTTTTGAGCGCGCTTTGGACAAAGATTTTGCTCAGATGCAAAAGATTGTTAATAATTTGTTGGTTGGGATAAAAGGATAAACAAGGATGGCAATATATCTTGCACATGTTAAGACGGTCAGTGAACTTCTTGCTCCAAGAGGTCCTAATACTTATAATGCAGGGATTAGAGACAGCGACAAAGGTTATATCCGCTACGCCCATGCCTCTTCCAAGTTCCCTAATTTAATGGTCGTAAATCCTATTTATGACAACGATGGAAATGTTATTTTGCCGGGGTATTACGAGTTGGTTCTTTCTGAAGACAGAACAATGCTTTTGTTGGTACAAAGTGATCAGATTGTCGCGACTTTTCCTGTATTCAAACTCGAAGAAGACAGAAGTAAAGAGCAGGTTGCTCAACCCATGGATAAAAAGTCTGAAAGAGCATTTGATAAAGCTCAGGCAAAGCAGGCTGCGAAGCGTAAAAAAATGATTAAAGAAGGCAAGATCCCCGATTCACCACCGGAAATTTATATGAACGCAACAATTCAGCATGATGAAGAAGGCGGTTATTTTTTGATTAAATATGAAAGAGACAAAATCCGAGCGTGGGGCGCGATTAAATAATAAAAATTCCATAAAAAAAGACCGGTTTGAATTTCAAACCGGTCTTTTTTAAATTTATATGCTTACGCTTCAGTAGTTTCTTCAACAACTTCAGCTGCAACTTCTTCAACAACAGGAGCCGCTGCTGCTTCTTTAGCCGCTTTAGCTTCTTCAGCTGCAGCTTCTTTAGCCGCTGCTTTTGCTGCTTTAGCTTCTTCGTCTGCTTTAGCTTTAGCTTCTTTTTCAGCTTCTAATTTAGCCATAGCTTTTTTAGATAGTTTCTTTTCAGCTTTTGGTGTGTAGTTAAGCGTTCCATCTTCATTACAGTTTGTGATTAGGTATTGAACTGTTTCTGTTGGTTGAGCGCCTTTTTTAACCCATTCAAGAGCTGTAGCTTTGTCAAACTTCATAACTTTTGTTTTTGGATTGTAGTGACCCAATTCTTGAACTGGTTTACCTTCACGTTTTGTAGTTGAATTAATTACGATAATTCTGTATGCTGGAGCTTTTTTGCATCCTAGTCTTTTCAATCTAATTTTTAACATTTTGTTTCCTTCTCTTTTTGTTATTACTAAGAACCCGCCGCTTGATTCTTTACTTGACAAGACGTAAGAGGACGCCTCGTAAAATATATCTAAACACAAGCAAAACCAATAATCAAGACATGTTTTGCGAAAGATTAATTATGCTTAGCATTAATTTTACAAGAATCATCTGCTTTGTCTGTTTTTCCGTCAAAGTCGTTATCGATTCCGTCACTACAAGAGCCTATTGATTCAGGTGCTTCAGAGCGTGCGTTGTACTTGAGCCACTTGTCAGGGATTCTTTTCCATAAGTATTGGAAAAATGTTTTGTAGAACATTGTGATTTCTTTGTTTTTTATCACAATCAAATTTTCGTCGTTGGCGCCTTCACCGCTTCTAGAAAAATTCATTGAGCCGATTATCGTGTAAGTGTCGTCAATGATGACTGATTTTGAGTGTAATTTACCTGCTAAGTTTTCGGTTTTGACCTGAACCCCACTTGCTCTTAGGGCTTTCATTTTAGAAGCGCTTGTGTGTGTGTTTGTAGCGTCGAGGATTATTTTTACGGCAACTCCACGTCTCGAGGCTTTGATTAAGCTATCTGTGAGCCCTTTGTGTGTTATTAAAAATGCTGGGATGTAAATATACTTTTGCGCGCCATCTACCAGCGGAATTACTTGCGTTGTTATGGCTCTGTCTTTTGGTGAGAAATATACGGATATTTCTGCGTCTTCTTTGTTTTTGATTTTTGTTTTTTGTTTGTGGAACTTGCCCGAGTACATTTGTTCAAATTCTTGAGAATAAACGTTGGCGATTTTTTCTGAGTCAATCAAAACAATCGCGTTTGAATTAAACCCTGACATATCAGTGTTACTGATATTCGCGGAGCCGGTCATCACTGTTTTGTTGTCAAAGATAAAGAATTTGTCGTGCATAATGTTGGGTGAAATATCGTGCTGATTGTTCGTGAGAATTTTAGCCAAATAAAGAGTATCGGGGTATATGTTTTGGTTCTTCCCGTCGAGGTCGTACACAAATCTAACTTTTACGCCTCTTTGTTTGGCGTTTTCTAGCGCTTTTTGGAGCGCAGGGATTTTAGTGTAGCCGTAAATCGCAAAATCTATTGTACTTTGGGCTGAATTTATTTCCTGTACCAAGGTTCTACAAACAGGCGTGTCGCAATTGTTTGAGGGTTTCAGGACTCGGGTAAAATCGGTCAAGAATATTTTCAAGTTATTTGTTTGCAAAATAGTCGCAGGGCTTTTTATATCAGGGATTTCGTCGTCATAATATTTGTATTTTTGAGAATATTTATGGAATTTTTTGAAGTTCTTGTGTTTTACAAGACAAAATTTGCATGGTTTTGCGTCTTTTGGAAGCTGCGAGCTTGGTATAATTTGCGAGTTGTGTGCGATGAGTCCGTATTTGCAGCTTAATTTATGATATTTATGGCTTTTGTTGTTGAAAATTATCAGATGAAGTTTTCGGACTTTTTCAAGGTTCTTCTTAAATTGAGTGGTTTGCGGCTTTCCTTTTTTGAGCGCAAGCCCTTTGTCTAATATCATTGTTTGGTAATTTTTGTCGTCAACGATAATATTTGAATTTTTATACTTAACTTTTTGCCCGTCAAGAGCTTCTTTCGCAAAGTTTTCAGCCAAAAATCCTAAGCCAAGAGTATCCTCTGACGATATTTTTAATTCCTTTGCAAGCTCGCCTTGGGCGGTTGACGGTTTGGTTGAAAAACTTTGGATTGTGCCTAGCGAAATAGTTTCGTCGTCGTCTTCTACTCCGTTTTGGTTCAAATCAAGTACAATTTCGGTCGGGGAATTTATCCTAAGCACCAAGTAATCTGTACTCTTTTGAGTCTGGTAAAACAAAAAAGCTAAAAAAGTCAAAATTAATAGAATAATTGAGGTTTTTTTCAATTATTTAGCCCTTCGTCCTCTACGCTTTATAATTTGTAATTTCAAATCCTAATCGTTCGATTTTGTCTTTCAAGTCCAAATTTTGCGTAATCATATATTCAATATGGTGCTGATCTTTGGATTTTGTTTCAAAAAAGTTGCAAGGGTGAATAAGTGCTTCGACTGTCACATCTTCTTTGATTGCAGAAAGCCCGTGAAAAATAGTTTTGTCGTCCATCAAACCTGTGTAGCCTACTCCAACAAGATAATCGTTTGTTGTCAGTCCGTACTGCTCGACTAGTTTTTTGTTTTGAATGGTGAAACTATTCAACAGAAGTACTTTCAAAATGTTTGGAGGATATTTGATAGTCAGATGTTTTTTTACATCAGGAACAAGATAAAATTTTTCGAACTGGGTTCTTATTTGTTTAATCCCATATTCTTTTGCCAACTTGCAAGTCAATTCAAATATTTTTGGGATTCCGTGCACATGGACGTGTGAATCGATATGGTCGACTTTGCTGTATTGCAAAACTTTTTCGATTTGCAGTCTGAACTCTTTTTCTGCTTGCTCCATAAATAATGGATTGTTTGATAAATATATTAATTTCAAATAACCGTTGTTAAAGTTTCCGCTCAAATCTGTGAGCATACTTGTTTTTGTAAAATCTTGTAAGGCTTGCCCTTCAATGATATTGAGGTGAACGCCAATGCCTAAGTTAGGACATTCAGGAATGATTTCGTTTACCGCAGCGCCGAATGCCTCACCGTTCGCGCAAATGCTCGCACTGGTTAGAAATCCGCTATTGTATCCGTCTAAAACCGCTTTGTTAAAAGCGTTTGACATCCCGAAATCGTCTGCGTTAAGTATGAATTTTTTGTTACTCAAAATGTTTTTTCCTTGCCCTGATGATAAGAGTATTATAATATAAAAGAAGAAAAATACATATGAGAAAGATTCAGCCATGAGAAAACCAACTTTAGCAATTATTATTCCGTGTTTCAACGAAGAATTACTTATTGAAAGTACTGTAAGCAGTCTTTTTGAGGTTCTTAATTCTTTAATAGAAAAAGGAAAAATTTTAGAAGACAGTTATATTTATCTAGTCGATGACGGTTCCAAGGATAAGACTTGGCAGATTATCGAAGATTTGCATAAGAAGAATTCGCTTGTTAAAGGTGCAAGGTTTGTCAAAAACTACGGAAACCAAAAGGCTCTAATGGCAGGACTTTTAGGCGTTAGAGAACTTGGTTGTGACTGTGTTGTATCAATCGACGCGGATTTACAACAAGATCAGTGGGCGATTGAAGCGTTCGTTGACGAGTATGCCAAAGGGTTTGATATCGTTTCAGGGATTAGAAACAGCAGGCAGACTGATTCGTTTTTTAAAAAAAATACGGCGCTCTTTTTCTACAAAGCGATGAATCTGTTGGGAGCAAAAATACCTGTGAATCACTCTGATTACAGATTGGTAAGCAAGCGCGCACTTGATATTTTGGCTCAATACACAGAAAAACAACTTTTCTTGAGAGGATTTTTCCACGAAACAGGTTTGAGAACGGCTTATGTGCCTTTTGATGTTAAACCGAGAATGTTGGGTACATCAAAGTTCAACTTTATGAGCTTGTTGGGGCTTGCTCTCAACGGGATTACTTCTTACAGTATCGTTCCATTGAGAATCATCGCAGTCCTAGGGTTCTGCATGGCGCTTTTCAGTTTTGGCCTAGGCGCGCAGGTTTTATGCGAAAAATTATTTTTTAACTCAACCCCAAAAGGTTGGGCAACTCAAGTCGTAATGCTAGCGTTCTTCGGCGGCATCCAACTTTTCTGCCTAGGCATAATCGGCGAATACGTCGGCCAAGTCTACAGAGAAGTAAAAGCAAGACCTAGGTATATCAAGGATATTGAGCTGTATTAAGTGGGCTACTTTTTAATCAAAAAGTGTGAGATTTAAAATCTATGGATATTATTAAAAATCTTTTAGTTGTTGGTGCTGGTGCAAGTTATGCTGAATGCCTAGAGTTAGGGCTTTGTGAGGACCAATGTTTGCCCACAATTAAAAACTTTATTTCCAAGCTGTGGAAAACGGGATACCCCATAAATAGCGAAAACTTGATACTGTTTTTGGCGGCAAATAATTTTATTAAAGATTATCCAGAATTAATAGAAAAAAAAGATCCCTATGAGATATTATCAATGCTAGAACTTGCCGATAGTACAAATGTAGAAAAATTATTCAGTTTTTTGTGGGAAAGAGACCAGAAATATCCTACTGTTATGGCGAATGGATTAACAATGTTTGAAAGCGTCTTGCATCATGGAATTATTCGACCATTATGTGAGTTCATTCTTTTTAATATTTTAGATAATAAAGAAATAATTGATAAACATGACTTTATTGAAATCTTACATAATATTCCATTTCCGAAATTAAGTTTAGCTTCTAAAATGGGAAATTTCCTCAAGGCTAATGATTTTGTTATGAGCTTAAATTATGATACATTGTTTGAGATTTCATTAGATCAAATAAATAAAAAATTTAATTACGTGGGCTTTGGGGCTTGTTCTAGTGATAAGATTAATATTATAAAACCTCATGGCTCAATTAATTTTTTTATTAATAAAAAAGAAAATAAATATTGGTACTCTCCAACATTATTTAATACGGTTTTACCGTCTCATAATGATAGTAATTATTCATCTATAATGGCACCCCGTTTAAATAAGCAATTTAATCAACATCATTTATCAGAAATTATTATTAATTCAATTCCTTTTAAATATCCGGTTCATCTAATATTTTGGGGTATTGGATTTACAGAGAGTGATTGTGATTTAAACCTCCTTTATAAAAAGTGGGTAAAAGGTTCAAGAAAGATATCATTTATAAATCCCGATGCGGAAGTTGCTTATAAATTTAAAAGGGACATTGGTGGAAATGTTTTTCAATATAAATCAGTAGATGATTTTTTAGAAAATAATGGTGAAAAAATAATTATATAAAAAGTGCCATAAATATCTTTACGTGCTCGCTTATTTGAAACAAAAAGAGCGTCGATTATTAGTCAACGCTCTTTTTATATTTAATATTCGAAATTAACCGAAATATCTTTTCAACAAGCCTTCGAACACTTGTCCGTGTCTTGCTTCGTCTTTGCACATTTCGTGAACTGTGTCGTGAATTGCATCATAGCCTAATTCTTTAGCGCGTTTTGCAATTCCCAACTTGCCGTTGCAAGCGCCGAATTCAGCTTCTACACGAGCCGCAAGGTTCGCTTTTGTATCAGCTACAAGAACTTCGCCCAACATTTCGCCGAATTTTGAAGCGTGTTCTGCTTCTTCAAACGCGATTCTTTTGTAAGCTTCTGCAACTTCCGGGAATCCTTCTCTATCAGCTTGTCTTGACATTGCAAGGTACATTCCGATTTCAGTACATTCGCCTGCAAAGTGAGCTCTCAAGCCTTCTAAAACTTCAGCGTCAACGCCTTTTGCAACGCCGATTCTGTGTTGGTCAGCCCATGCTCTTTCGCCTTCAACTGCAGCGATAAACTTATCTTTGTCTGCTCCGCAAATTGGACATTTTTCAGGAGCTTCTTCAGCGGAGTATCCGCAAACTTGACATACGTATTTCATAATTACCAGCCTTTCTTGGTTCTGTGTTTAACTGTTCTATTACATAATAGACTAAAATAAATTTAAATCAATAGGTAAAGTGGTATCCCTTTACTTATTTTAACAAAAAGGAGAAAATTGTTGCTATATCAGGCGAACCAGATTGATTGGAAAAGTAGGGTGGGATTGCTATCCCACCGACATGAGTGCTCCTGTGGAGTTTAGGTTATTCCAAAAGCGAACGAGTCACTATTGGAGACCTGCGCTAAAGAGTGACAAATTTGTTGCCGAGCCGTGACGCCATTTTCTGGAATTTCGCCCCTCAGAACGAGGGTCGAATGAATTCTCAGAAAAGAAGGCAAAAAAAAGCCGACCAATAAGGCGGCTACTAGACTTGGGGAGGAGGTTATGAAAAACCTTTTGCGGTCTTTCACATATATCTTATCGGCTCGTCTCGCAAAAAACTTTAATCACCCCTCTTATTTATCCTCCATTTGGTTTACTTTTCTTAATGATAAAAATATAAAGCCTTGAGTAAAGGCGTTTTCGCCGATTGTAACCAAAAGCACTATTTCACTAAATCTGGTTATAGTATAATTAACTTATGCAAAAAGAAGTTAGAAAAATAAATAAACTAAAAGGCGAGGTTACAATCCCTGCTGACAAATCGATTTCGCACCGTGCGGTGATGTTTTCATCGCTTGCAAAAGGTGAATCGAGAATAGAAAATTTTTCCAAAGGGGCTGATTGCCATTCAACTTTGGGTGTTTTTAAATCACTCAGCGTTGAGGCTGAATTCAAGGATGAAAAAACTCTTATCATAAAATCAAAAGGTTTAAGCGCGCCTCAATCAGAACTTGATTGCGGAAACTCAGGCACAACAATGCGTTTGATGTCGGGAATTCTTTCCGGACAGAATTTCGATTCTGTTTTGATGGGTGACGAAAGTCTTTCAAAACGCCCGATGGGTCGGGTCATAAAACCGCTTGAACTTATGGGCGCAAAAATTGTTTCTAATGAAAATAAGGCACCATTACAAATCCACGGCACGAATTTGATAGGCATAGATTATATGTCAGAGCTCGCGTCGGCGCAAGTTAAGTCTTGTGTGCTATTGGCGGGGTTGCATGCTAGCGGAAAAACAAGTTTTACTGAGCCACATATTTCAAGAAATCATACTGAATTGATGTTGCAATATCTGGGCGCGAAGCTTTTATGCGAAGGCAACAAAACAACGGTTGAGAAGTCTGAACTCACTTCAAAAACTATTACGGTGGCGGGTGACATCTCTTCTGCGGCGTTTTTCATCGTTGCGGCTTTGGTTGTGCCTAATTCGGAAATTATTCTCAAAAACGTTGGTTTGAACCCGACTCGAACAGGGATTTTGGATGTTGTAAAAAGCATGGGCGCGGATGTTGAGATTTTGGATGAAAGAACTGTTTCAAACGAGCTTGTAGGTGATATAAGAATCAAATATTCTGAGTTAAAAGGTTGCGTGATTGAGGGTGAAATTATCCCGAGATTGATTGATGAACTGCCGGTTATTGCTGTGTTGGCGACGCAAGTGCAAGGGACAACAATTATAAAAGACGCGCAGGATTTGAGAGCGAAAGAGTCCGATAGGATTAAGGCGGTTGTGGATGAGTTGAAAAAACTCGGCGCAAATATTGAAGAGACCGAAGACGGCTTTGTTATTGAAGGAAAATCAGGCGGTTTGGGGAAATTAGCTGGCGGAGCGCAAGTTGAGACTTACCATGATCACAGATTGGCGATGAGTTGGTATGTTGCGGGCTTGGTTTGTGAAAATCCTATTTTGATAAACGGATTCGAGTGGGTAAATATTTCTTTCCCCGAGTTTGAAAAACTGATGAGTGGCTTAGGCGAGTAGAAATACAATCAAGCCCATATAGTAAGTTTTATTTGCATACTTTTTTTACAAAAAAAGTATGAGGAACCTATGACATAAATTAAATAACTCTTGTAAGTATTCCCCCAGATTAGTCGAGTCTTTTCGAGAAAAGACTCGACTAATCTGGGGGTAATTCTCTTGGTCAATCGCGATTAACTTTTGTTTTCATTCCGTTTTTCTTTTTTTGTAAAAAAAGTATGCAAATAAAACTTATAATTGGGCTTTATTGTTTATCCCTTAACCGCGCCTTCGTTCTCGCCTGAGATGAAGTATTTTTGCATCGCAAGGAAGAATATCACAATCGGGATAGTTGCCAAAATCGAACCTGCCGCAATGAATCTCCAATTAGAACTGAACATCCCCTGCAAGTTGTTTACACCAACAGGAAGCGTGTACATTGATTCTTTTGTCAAAACAATACTCGGCCACAAAAATTCGCCCCAAGAGCCGATAAATGTGAATATCGCAAGCACCGCCAAAGACGGTTTGACCATCGGCAATAGCACTCTGAAAAATACTTGAAAACATTACACCCATCAACAATTGCTGCTTCTTCCATCTCTTTCGGGATAGTCAAAAACGCCTGACGCATAAGGAAAATCCCAAATGCACTCACCGCAAACGGCATTACAAGCCCCAAATATCCCATAAAATTGTTGACAGAATCCACCATATTCAATTTGAGTGTAATCAAATATACAGGCAACATTATCGCCTGAAACGGAACCATAATAGTCGCAAGTACAGAGAAGAACGCCAGTTTTTTACCGCCAAACTCCATTCTTGCAAGCGGATACGCCGCTAGTGCTGATAAAAGTAGATTTAAAAATACAGTGGCGCCCGCAACTATCATTGAGTTGATGAAATAAGCCACAAAATTTACTCTTTGCCATACTCCTGCGTAGTTTTCGAACGTAAAATCGTGCGGTATAATCTGCGGTGGATAAGCAAAAATATTCTCAGCGTTGCCTTTCAAGGAGGTCGAAATCAGCCATATAAAAGGAAATATCGACAAAAGCGATACAAATATCAAAACAGCATGTATTCCTATTTTTTCAAAAATTCTTTTAATCATTAACCCATTAACCTTTCAACTAAATTTGATACTTGTTCTTCTCGAAAAACAATATATTTATCAGTGAAAATATCATTACTATTATTAATAACACAACAGCCATTGCTGATGCGTAGCCCAAATCTAAATTTTCAAACGCTCGTTCGTATATGTAATAAACAATCGTTTTGCTTGAATTTAAAGGTCCGCCCTTTGTCATTACGTAAATCTCAGCGAAAACTTTCATCGCAGAAATCGCACTGATGGTCGATACAAGCGCCAAAGTCGGCATTATGTGCGGGATTGTCACGGTCAAATGTTTCTTCAACGGGCTTGCTCCGTCTATATCGCACGCCTCGTAAAGCTCTTTTGGTACGCTCATCAACGCCGCAAGATAAATCATCATGTAATATCCGACACCCTTCCAGATGGTTACGATAATTACAGAAATCAACGAAAATCTTGTGTCTGTCAGCCAACCAATCGGTGGCAATCCAAGCGTTCCAATCGCGTAATTTAAAATACCTTGCTCGGCGTATAACCATTTGAAGGCAATCGCCGCAACGACAATCGATACAATTACGGGTAAATAAATCAGTATTTTGTACAGTGTTACACCTTTGATTTTTTGGCTGATTAAAATTGCCAAAAACAACGGGATTATTGCCAAAATCGGTACTGCTATAAAAAGGTATGCAAAAGTGTTGAACAAAACCTTGTAAAAAACAGGCGAATGAAACAGTTTTATATAGTTCTGCAATCCTATCCAGGTTGGGTTATAGATGCTTGACGAATAATCCTGAAAACTCAAAACAATCGTTTGAAAAAACGGGATGAAAAAAAACACAAGCAAAATTACCCCTGCAGGAAGCAAAAACAAATATGGAACGTATCTCTTATAATATCTGAACATTACGCCAATTATCTCACTAATTGAGGCATCCGTGTTCATCTGTTTATTGGATATTTGGATTATCTCGCATAATTGACAAAAGGGTGGCGAACAGTTACAATGATTGAGTTAAAAAGTTATGGGGCTGATAATGAAAATAAATTTTCCTAGGTTTAAAAATATTACATCATTGTTTCAAAAACATATAAAGCCTAATTCGAATAGAGATAGGGTTCTTGAGAAAATGTATAATCAAGAGATGGAAGATATTGACAGATTTGCAAAAGTTGCCGAATCTATGACCTCAAAAACTTCAAAATAAGTTTTATTTTTTATTGGCATTGTTTGTTATTTCTTTTGAGCGAAGCTTTCTGTGATAAGTTATCGCAAATCGGTGCGCTTCGTCTCTGACTCTTTGGAACAGGAAAAGTGCGGATGAGTTTCGCGGAAGCATAATCGGCGTCGATTGTTTAGGTAAAAACACCTCTTCTTCTCGCTTGGCAAGTGAAACAACATCGATTCCTTCAACTCCAAGTTCATCAACAATCTGCATTACGCTTGAAAGCTGGCCTTTGCCTCCGTCGATTATTATCAAGTCAGGCTTTTCCCAGTTTTCTTCGCCCAATCTTTTTAGTCTTCTTGTCAAAACTTCTTTCATTGAGAGAAAATCGTCGGGTTTGCCCTCGGCAAGTCGTATTTCGAATTTTTTGTAAGCCGCTTTTTTGCTCAAGCCGTTTACGAATGTGACCATTGATGCGACTGTGTTTGTACCTTGGATGTGCGAAATATCGTAGCATTCGATTCGGTGCGGAAAGTTTTTTAATTTTAATTTTTCAGCCAGGAACGAGCCGATTTCGTTGAAATCGTCTCTGATTTTTGACATCTTTTCTATTTTTGCGTTGTTCAGTAACACTTTTGCGTTCTTATCCGCAAGCGCTTGCAACTCTTCGCCCTGTTTGCCTTTTGCGTAGTTGATTTTGACTTTTTTCTTGGATAATATTTCCAGCCACTCTTGATAAACTTCTTTTTCGCCGAGCGCTTCAAGCTCTCGAGAGACAATCTTGTCTGGGAATTCCATTGCAAGATTTGAGTAATATTCTTTGAAGAAGGTTTCGAAGAATTCTACTCTGTCTTCGTTTTCGA
>Ga0302286_10002462_pt1 | contig 12891 bp, 8 predicted proteins | sample III_Fen_E2_3_FD_198765 | JGI IMG/M metagenome (GOLD analysis project Ga0302286, IMG submission 198765) | Peat permafrost microbial communities from Stordalen Mire near Abisko, Sweden - III_Fen_E2_3 | ecosystem: Environmental > Terrestrial > Soil > Wetlands > Permafrost | place: Sweden: Abisko...
AACGGTGAGAGCGAACAATCCATTCAACTAATCGACCTGCATGAACAGAAACTGGTCGATACCTATGTAGTCGGAAAATCGTGGTTAGGACTTGTATTTGGCGATAAGGGCAAAAGCCTGTATGCTTCGGGAGGGAATGATAACTTTATTTTGCGGTTCAAGGTACAGAACAATAAACTCATTTGTTGCGACACATTCAGACTTGGCAATCCCATGAAACCGAAAATTTCAGTTGCAGGGATTGCACTTGATGAACAGGCTAAACGACTTTATGCTGTTACCAAGGATAATAATTCCGTTTATATTATTGACCTGGTTACAAAAAAGATATTAAAAAAGATTTCACTGGGCGGAGAAGGGTATACCTGTGTCCTGGCACCGGATAAAAAGCATCTGTATTGCAGTTGTTGGGGTTGTGACAAGATAGTATGTGTTAATACGAATACAATGGAAATTGAAGGGTCTATCCCGGTAGGTGATAATCCGAACGATTTAGTTATCGATAAGAAAGGCAAAAGGCTTTATGTGGCGAATTCGAATGATAATTCGGTATCTGTAATTGACCTAAAGGCGGGTAAAGTAATCGAAACATTAAATGCAGCCTTATATCCGACGTCTTTACCCGGTTCAACAACCAACAGTGTGGCACTCAGCAAAGACGACCATACACTTTATATTTCTAATGCTGATAATAACTGTCTTGCCGTTTTTGATATTACAAAACCCGGACAAAGCATTAGCCTGGGATTTATACCAACCGGCTGGTACCCAAGTTGTGTACGGATAGCCGGTGAAAACATACTGGTCAGTAACGGGAAAGGACTTTCTTCTTTTCCAAATCCAAAAGGACCTAATCCAACGATAAAAACCGAAAAGGTAGAATATATGAAAGGAATTCCGGTAATAAAAGAGGAAGTCCAATATATTGCCGGACTTTTTAAAGGAACACTAAGCCTGATTCCTGCCCCTGATAAATTAAAACTTGCCCAATGGACGAAACAGGTTTATGAAAATACGCCTTTCAAAAAAGAAAATGAAACACATTCAAAGGGAATGGCAGGCAATCCAATTCCTTCGGTAGTAGGAGCAATCTCACCAATTCATTATGTTTTTTACATTATCAAAGAGAACAGGACATACGACCAGGTATTAGGCGATATGCCACAAGGAAACGGAGACACTACACTTGTCCTTTTTGGAAAGAAATATACACCGAACCAACATGCCATTGCATCCCAATTTGTTTTGCTTGATAATTTCTATAATGATGCTGAAGTAAGTGCCGACGGTCACAACTGGAGCCTGGGAGCCTATGCCACCGATTATCTTGAAAAAACATGGCCAACACTTTATGGAAGCAGGGGAGGAAGTTATGATGCTGAAGGAAACCGTGAAATTGCCAACAATAAAAATGGCTTCATTTGGGATAATTGCAAAAGAAAGGGAGTGAGTTACAGAACATATGGTGAATTCGCCGATAATTACAAAGCAAATATACCGGTTCTGCGAAACCATTTGTGTAAGCATTATACCGGTTGGGACCAACATGTTATGGATACAACGCGTTTCAGGCAATGGAAGCTGGATTTTGATTCTTTATTATCCATTCATCAGGTTCCACAAATGAATACACTTCGTTTTATGAATGACCATACTGAAGGAATGAAAATCGGACGTCCCACTCCATTTGCAGAAGTTGCGGACAATGACCTGGCAGTGGGATTATTCGTAGAGTATCTGAGTAAAAGTCCGATATGGAAAGAAAGTGCTGTTTTCATTGTGGAGGATGATTCTCAAAACGGACCGGACCATGTAGATGCACACCGAAGTACTACGTATGTTGCGGGAGGTTTTGTGAAAAACTCATACGTAGATCATACGCCTTATTCAACTTCCTCCGTACTGCGGACCATAGAACTGATATTAGGGCTGCCGCCAATGTCGCAATATGATGCAGCGGCAGAACCATTATGGCGTTGTTTTGATTCTTCTGCCGTACATCCACCGTTTACATCAATTCCTGCTCAAACCAACCTCTTTGAAAAGAGTATCGCGTATAATAAATGGCAAAAGAAAAGCGAGCAATTCGACTTTAGCAAGGAAGACCTTGTCAATGACCAGGAACTCAATGAGGTTATCTGGGTTGCATGCCGGGGAACAGCAACACCCTGCCCGGCTCCAGTACACGCAGCTTTTGTTATGGTTAAAGCAAATGAAGATTAATACTGTTAAGCTCCTACATTCCGGATTGAAATCACGCATATGAAGTAAATTTTCAAAACAGGTAAAGATCAGAATTTATGACGTTGGGTGTTTTTAAAAGATTCAACGTTTGTGGAGTGAAAAATAAAAAATACTTGTCAATTTATCGGTTGCAGGATTGATCGGATAGCATTAATTTTGCCATAAAAAAAGATATGCTGACGAACGAAATCATGTATAAGGCCCTTGTCGAGAAAGACGTAACTTTTGAGGGAACCTTTATTGCTGCCGTGAAGACCACAGGTATATTTTGCCGGCCAACATGCACAGCCAGAAAACCAAAAATTGAGAATGTCGAGTTTTTCAACTCAACAAAAGAGGCTATATTAAAAGGATACAGGCCTTGTAAAGTTTGTAATCCATTAGAAAAAATAGGTGAAACCCCTGACTATGTCAAAGATCTTCTGAACGAATTAAATGCCGATCCTTCAGTCAGATTTAAGGACTGGGACCTGGTACAAAGAGGCATCGAGCCAAGCAAACTCAGAAGATGGTTCCTCAAGAATCATGGCATTACCTTTCATGCTTACCAACGCATGTTTCGCATTAATTCGGCATTTAAAAAGATTCAAAACGGAGAATCGGTTACATCAGTAGCCTTTGATACAGGGTATGAATCATTAAGCGGATTTGCCGACTCATTTAAAGCTGTATTTGGAGTATCCCCCTCGAACAGTAAAGACAAGCAACTGATCAATATTACCCGCATTGAAACACCCTTGGGCACTATGTATGCCTGCGCGGTTGAGAAGGGCATTTGTTTGCTGGAATTTACAGATAGAAAAATGCTGGAGACTGAGTTTAAATCGTTGGCAAAAAGGATGAATGCTAACATTATTCAGGGAGCAAATCAGCACTTTGAACTTTTGAAACAACAACTTCAAGAGTATTTTAATGGACAACGAAAAGAATTTACTGTACCTTTGTATAGTCTGGGAACTGATTTCCAAGTAATGGTATGGAGTTCATTACAGACTATCCCCTATGGTTCAACTGCTTCGTACAAGCAACAGGCAGCTGCTGTCAATAAACCTGAAGCAATCCGTGCCGTGGCAAACGCAAATGGCATGAATAAAATATCCATCCTTATTCCTTGTCACAGGGTTATAGGGGAGGATGGAAGCCTGACCGGTTATGGTGGTGGACTGTGGAGAAAGAAATGGTTGCTGGATCTGGAAAAAAACAATAAGTAATTAATAATTAATAATTAACAATTAATAATTGCCAGAGCGCTGAATTGCAGGCTTTTGTAGACTGAAAAATAGATCATTAAATAGATACGATTACTTAGTTGTGTGAAACGAGAGGAATGAATGCCGGATTAATTTGGGTTTTTTACGCTTCTTAAAAGTAAGTGGATTGATACTGCAAAAAGTATTGTTTGAAGAATTAAATTTACAGAAATGAAAAGACAGTTACAACTTGTTAGTGCCATTCTTTTGGTAGTCATGGTTATGGGATCTTGCTCAAAATCAGCAAAAGAGTCGAATATAATTAAATTATATCCTGTACGGAACGGGATATCCTTCAGGTATATTGATTCGCAGGGTAAGATGACCATTCATCAACAATTTAAAGAAGCCACAGTTTTTAGAAACGGATTGGCATTGGTGCAGGTTTTTGGTGTTAAGCAGGGTTGGGGATTTATTAAAGAGGACGGGACCTTTGCCATAAAGGCGACTTATAAAGAAGCTACAGTTTTTAGTGAAGAGGTGGCCTGGGTAGTTGCTGCTAACGGTGCACCTGAGGCGATCAATCTTAAAGGCGATTCACTCTTTTCTCTAAAAGTGGCTAAAACAGTCAGGGTTTTTAAAGAAGGACTTGCTGCGTTTAGTATCAGCATGGATTCCATCAATGTGAAATGGGGATTTGTGGATAAAAAAGGCCTCGTAAAGATTATACCGCAATTTTCGGCAGTTGCTGATTTTAGTAACGGGAGATGTGCTGTTTGCAACAGCGCAGGAGAATGGGGATACATCGATATGGAAGGAAAAGTCACCATAAGCAATCAATTTACGAATGCCGGTGCGTTCGTTAATGGAAAGGCCGTAGTACGGTTGGGAAAAGAATGGGGAGTGATTGATGCCAACGGCAAATTTATTATCAACCCCCGGTTTACTGAAATGAAAGCCGACAACGATCAGTATATCATAAAACAAAACAACAAATGGGGTTGGTGTAACAGGGTCGGGGGCATTACTGTTGAAACACAATTTAATGAAGCTGCTCCATTCAATGGAAATGAACTGGCTCCGGTAAAATCAGCTGATAAATTCGGATTTATTAATAAGAAAGGGAAACAGGTTATTGCTGCGCAGTTTGATTCGGTTCTACCTTTTAACGGAGGAATTGCCTGGGTGATGAAAAGTGGAAAAGGCGGTTTTATAGATAAAAATGCAAAATACAAGATTCAATCGCAATACGACGCTGTTTCAGAAGATTTAAAAGATTTCCTTCTCACCGGATCATCGGCGTACCAGAGTGTCAATACGGATTATTTCGATGGGGATACTATCCTGAACAGACTTAAAAAGGATATTACTGAAAAAACAGTAGCCGGGATGGATGTCAGTACACCGATGTCATTTATCTTTAAAAAATACAAAAAGACAGACCTTGATTTCATTAAGAATGCTTCGGAACATAAGATTATCTCCGCAGAAAGAATTTCAAATGATGCAACGCTTGATTTTTTTATTCTGGGAACTCCATGGGCTGAAACATATAAAGGAAACCTGGGATTTAGCTACGCGCTTAAGCCAACGTACAAACATTCAGGATTTACATATCGGATTAATTTAACCACTAAAGGGTTGGGAAAAGAGGGTGTAGTTCTTAAATCCCTTGAAACAGCTCTAAACGGGTATGCAAAAGATGAGAAACACTCGAACGAAAATGTGTTGATTCTTCAAAGCAAATTCCAACTTATTGTGGCCCTTAAGCAATTGGGGATGATCATTGTGGCCATCTATCCGTTAACGCCTGAGAATCTGCAAATGGTGGATGAGAATTATGGTGACGGTACTGCAAATGACTCAACAACGGTTGCAACCGATACTGTCGCAGTAAAATAATTGACTGACGTTTTAATTCGTTTTTGTAGAAGAATTATTTGTAATAGTTGACAGGCTTTAATTATCTACTTGTATTGCTATTATATTCATAAACTCCAAACTGCAACCCGAATACACTCATTTCTGATTTTCCTTTCTTTTTTGTATATTTGCACTTTATACTAAAATGCACTAAAACTGTAAAGTATACGCATGCTATTCTCCGAAATAATTGGCCAGCAGGAAATTAAAAAACGATTTATTCGTACGGTTACCGAACAACGGATACCGCACGCACAATTGTTGCGTGGACCTGAGGGTGTAGGAAAATTAGGACTGGCAATAGCCTATGCCCAGTATATTTGCTGTGAAAACCGTACAGAGACTGATTCATGTGGCGTATGTGCATCATGTGTGAAATACAGGAAACTGGCACATCCCGATTTGCACTTTGTTTTCCCGGTAATAAAACCACCTGGCAAGACCAGTGTGGTCTGCGATGATTTTATTGCTGAATTCAGGGCAATGGTGCTTAGTGATCTGTATTTTGGAGTCAATGAATGGTATGCTAAAATATCGGGTGATGCCAAGCAGGGGATGATTTATGGTAACGAAAGCGAGGAAATTATCCGTAAACTGAGCCTGAAAACGTATGAATCAGAGTACAAAGTGATGATTATCTGGTTGCCTGAGAAGATGAATCTTACCTGTTCCAATAAATTACTGAAGATATTGGAAGAACCACCTGAAAAAACAGTTTTCCTGTTAGTATCAAATGAGCCGGACCATATCATAACAACCATACTTTCACGTACGCAGCATATCCATATACCCCGGCTGAGTGAAAATGAAATTGTAAAGGCATTACTTAACAATGACGAGTTGGAAGTTAAAGAGGATGATGCAGATTATGCTGCCCATATTGCCAGTGGAAGTTATTTGAATGCCTTGGCTGTACTGAATGAAGGTGATGAAAATAAACAGAATTTTGAACGTTTTATCATGGTCATGCGCCTTGCCTGGCAGGTTGGTAATAAAAAAGACCATGCATCGCTTAAAACGTTAAAGAAATGGTCGGATGACATGGCTGCAGCAACTATGGGACGTGAGCGCCAGAAGAATTTTCTGAGCTATGCCCAACGGATGACACGTGAAAACTTCATATGTAACCTGCAACAGCCTAAGCTTAACTATTTAACGAATTTAGAAGCCAACTTTTCGCAACGCTTTTCTCCATTCATCAATGAACGGAATGTAGAAGACATAATGACTGAATTCGCTTTGGCAGAAAGGCATATTGAACAGAACGTAAATGCCAAAATGGTTTTCTTTGATCTGACGTTGAAGATTATTATGCTGCTGAAGAGATAAGTGATTAGTTAATTGGTTGATTGGTTGATTTGTTAACTGGTTGATTGGTTGGTTTATTGAATTTATGAATAATCCTGAACAGTAAAAATATTGAGAAGCATATATCTCGAAGCTAATATCACAAAGTAATATCACGAAGTTAATATCACGAAGTTAATATCACAAAGTAATTATCACGAAGTAACAATATGGATTATAAACTAGATACCGGCGGATGCCGAATGAATAAAAAAGGTTGCAAAGGCAACTCTTCCCACAAACTCAGCACATTCGACTGGATGTGTGACTTGCCCGAAACACAGATTGATACTGATTTTGTAGAAGTTCAATTTAAAAATACACGTAAAGGCTATTTCTTGAACAGCACCAGGATACCACTTGAAAAAGGGGATATAGTTGCTGTTGAATCTTCGCCCGGTCATGACATTGGAGATGTGACGCTGGTTGGAAGACTGGTACTCCTGCAAATGAAGAAGTACAATGTACATCCGGATAAAATTGAGGTTAGGCGTGTCTATCGCAAAGCCAAAGAAACAGATCTGGAAAAGTATCAGGAAGCTAAGGGGAAAGAACAGGGTACCATGATTAAAGCCCGTCAGATAGCAGAAAGCCTGAAACTCAATATGAAAATCGGAGATGTCGAATATCAGGGTGATGGGAATAAGGCGATATTCTATTATATTGCCGATGAACGGGTTGACTTTCGACAGTTAATCAAGGTTTTTGCAGAGACATTCCGTGTTCGTATTGAAATGAAGCAGATAGGTGCACGTCAGGAAGCAGGAAGAATAGGAGGGATTGGTCCATGTGGTCGTGAATTGTGTTGTTCAGGATGGATGACTAACTTTAATTCAGTATCAACCAGTGCCGCCCGATATCAGGATATCTCACTAAATCCGCAGAAACTTGCCGGACAATGTGCCAAGTTAAAATGCTGCATGAACTATGAATTGGATTCATACATGGATGCCATCAGAAACTTTCCGTCTAAGGAAATTCAACTTGAGACTCTTGATAATACATATTATCATTTTAAAACAGATGTTTTTAAAGGTATTATGTCTTATTCCACTTCACAAAACTTTGGTGCCAACGTGGTTGCTATTACAGCTCGTCGTGCAAAGGAAGTCATTGCCCTGAACAAAAAAGGAACGAAGCCGGATATGTTGGATGATCACTCCGATGATGAAGAAACGCCAATAGCCATTGATTATGAAAACGGGGTAGGTCAGGATAGTTTGACACGTTTTGACACAACTAAAAAACGTCAGGGTGGAAAATCGAACAAACGGCCTAATAACCGACCACCGCAAATAATAAAACCTGAATCTTCGGAAAATAAGAACAGTGCTCCCAGATTTCAAAAACCTATAAAGAAAAATGACGTCGATGTCAATAAAAGTAATGAATAGAAGTCTTTTGATAATCTTTATTTCGCTTTGTGCGGTAGCCTGTACGAGTAATGATGTTTATTTTCAATATAAACCAGTTGCTTCAAAAGGGTGGAGTAAGGATAGTTTGTATGGTTTTGATATTCCCATTACTGATACAATAGCCTTGTATAATGTGTATGTCAATGTTAGGAACAGAGGTGAATATCCGTATCAAAATCTCTGGTTATTCCTGAGTAAGACAACTCCCGATAAAATCCAGTCAAAAGATTCCATCGAATGTTATTTAGCTGATCAACGCGGTAAATGGCTTGGATCAGGGTTGGGATCCATTCTGGAAATGCCTGTTCTGTATCAACAAAATGTACGGTTCAAAACCAGGGGTACGTATCATTATAAGATTGTTCATGGCATGAGGGATAGTGTCCTGACAGGGATTAATGATATAGGCATGAGGGTTGAGAAAGTAGGTAGTAGGTAGTAGTTAGTAGGTAGTCTGTAGTAAGAAAGTAAGTTTTGAAATAGATAAATTATTGCCAATTATACAGCTAAAAGTAAATAGTCAATAAACAAATAGTAAATAGAAATAGTGGGTAAGAATAAATTGGCTAAGTTTGCCGATATGGAAGAATTTCCACATGTATTTCAGGTTTCATCTCATTCAGTACGCGAAGGGGTAAGCTTTGAAATGAAAGGCAAATGGAATGAATTGTTTTTTAAGAACACACATCCCATAGTATTGGAACTCGGGTGTGGGAAAGGAGAATATACTGTTGGTTTGGGTGAACTTTATCCTGAGAAAAACTTTGTAGGCGTTGATATAAAAGGTGCCAGGTTATGGACAGGTGCAAAGGATTCATTTGAAAAGTCAATGAGGAATGTTGCATTCCTGCGAACGAATATAGAAATGATCCATTATTTCTTTGCAGAGAATGAAGTCAGTGAAATTTGGCTTACTTTTCCTGATCCACAGATGAAAAAGGTTACCAAGCGATTGACTGCAACTAATTTTATGAAATCCTATCAGCAATTTCTAAAAGCAGATGGGTTAATGCATTTAAAGACTGACAGTAATTTCATGTTTACATATACCTGTGAAATGGTAAAAGCAAATAAGTATCCTGTTGTTTTCTCAAATAATGATTTGTATGCTTGCGATATGAAAGATCCCATCCTGGGCATTAAGACTTATTACGAGCAGCAATGGCTGGATCGGGGTTTAACGATCAAGTATATTCAGTTTTTATTAGAAAAACGCATTGATTTTATTGAACCCGATGTTGAAATTGAACATGATGTTTATCGTAGCTTCGGTAGAAGCAAACGTCATAATTTGGATGTATAATAAAACAAACATTGAATCTTCAAACATTTCAGACTTCAGGCTTGTTACATAACCCTTGTAACTTGTATTAAAAAACATAAAACACATATGACAATATATCCGCAGTTAGTCCTTGATGCACTCGTTCATGTCCGCTATCCGGGAAATGGAAAAGACATTGTTTCTTCAGGGATGGTTCATGATGAAATCCACATCGATGGTAAGAAGATTAGCTTTACACTTGTATTTGAAAAAGCAAATGATCCTTTTTCCAAATCGGTGGTGAAAGCCGCAGAACAGGCTATACTTACGTATGTAGGAGAAGATGTTGAAATTAAGGGAAATATAAATGTCATCAGCAAGGAAGCTCCAAAACCTAAGCCGGCACCCGTATTAGAAAAAGTGAAAAATATAATTGCCGTTTCTTCCGGAAAAGGGGGAGTGGGTAAGTCGACTGTTTCATCTAATTTAGCCGTTGCGTTAGGAATGCTTGGATATAAAGTCGGGTTGCTGGATGCAGATATTCACGGTCCTTCTATCCCTAAGATGTTTGGTGTGGAGGATGCTCAACCTGAAATACTTGATATTGAAGGACGGCACGTGATTGTTCCAATTGAGAAATACGGAATTAAATTATTATCCATTGGCTTTTTTGTTGACCCTCAGGTTGCATTGGTGTGGCGGGGTCCTGTTGCCAGCAATGCCTTAAAACAACTCATAACCGATACCGATTGGGGTGAATTAGACTATTTTGTGATGGATTTACCGCCCGGAACCGGAGATATTCACCTGACTTTGGTTCAAACAACAGGCATAACAGGTGCTATTGTTGTGTCCACTCCTCAGGAAGTAGCATTGGCCGATGCCCGTAAAGGGATAAATATGTACATGGGTGATAAGGTGAATGTTCCGGTACTTGGGCTTGTTGAAAATATGGCTTGGTTTACACCTGCAGAACTTCCGGATAACAAGTATTATATATTTGGAAAAGATGGTGGCAAACGTTTGGCCGAAGAACTAAATATCCCACTTCTGGGACAAATCCCCCTGGTGCAGAGTATTCGGGAATGTGGCGATGCCGGCAGACCGATAGCCTTTGACGGGAACAGTATCATGTCGTTGGCATTTAAAGAATTGGCGCAACGTGTTGTAGAGCGGGTTGATGTCCGGAATGCAACTATGGAAGCGACAAAGAAGGTTGATATGGTAAACTAAGTGAACTATCCCGAATACCTGATTGCTTAGTAGAAATTTAGTCAGTTAGTGCATTCGCTGAAATTACGTTAGACAAAAAAAAAGATTTAAATAGATTATAACAATCTATTTAAATCTTTTTTTGTTTGTCTGAATTTAAGCGTGTGATTCTTAAATTTATATGTTTGTGTTTAAAAGAATAAAAATATAACATTAAAGTATAATGATAAAATAGTGAAAAATAAAATAAAATGTTACCTTTGCTCCAAATCTTATATGACATAAGGTGTAAATTGTTTATGTCATAAAAAGTGTAAGTATCGTTCTATGCCGGGTTATATTAATTCATCCAACATGAAAAGGCTATTGCTTATGGTCTTTTCGATCCTGTTTATTATAAATGCTAACTCTGAAAATAAAGGGTTTTCCAGATGGTCATTATCACTGGAATATGGGTATAATAAATTTGATGGAGATATAAATGTTGACTTAACTAAAATTAGTCCTCCGTCACTATTGCAGACGACACACGGGGCAAGCATTGAATATGCCCTTACTCCAATCTGGGGATTGTCTCTTGATTATTATTACTTCCCGTTAAGAGCTAAAACTAATTCTCCGGCAGTTCAGATAAGTACAAATCTGCACAATTCGGATTTAAATGCAACAATCAATTTTACCCGACTTATTTTCCCTCAATCCAAATCAAAGTTCTATTTCATCGGGGCCGTTGGGTTAGGATATGCGTATTATATTTATGATGTTACACCAACTTCCACTGTGGGTCTTGGCTCAAACACCGGTAGTGCCATTTCCATACCGGTTATCTTCACATTGGAATATAATTTTTCCAAGCCGCTTTCTTTAGGTGCTAATTTACACTACCGTGCCTATAATAAAGATGATCTGGAAGGAGTAAAAGCGTTAAACTATAAAGGTGTTACCAATGATTTTATTGGTGCGGGGACCTTGTTCTTACGTTATAAATTTCATTCTGGATCAAAAGATCATCTCAGGAATATTAAAATGGACAGGTATGCTCCGGATGAAGCATTAGTTTTGGCACGATTAAATGCAGAAAGAATAAACAAATTAGACACAGCGCAAAATAAACTGAACTCAGGTATAAACAGGTTAGATACAGCACTTGCTAAATTGGAAAGCAAGGTTGATTTCCATGCCAGCCGCCTGGATTCTTTGTATGTGATCCTGTCCAATGACGGCCCTGATACCGATAATGATGGTGTGCCGGATGTCAGGGATTTAGAACCTGATACCCCTCCAAATACCCCTGTTGATTTTTGGGGAAAGACATTAAAAATTCCTGTTAGTTTTTCAGTTACTGTTGCCTCTGCTGAAGATGCTCCGGCAGTGTATTTTGATTTTGACAGGTTTACACTGGATGATAATGCTTTAGTTGTAATAAGTAAGATTGCAGCAAAAATGAAGAAAGATCCGGGCCTTTTTCTCGAAGTGCGGGGATATAGTGACTATTCGGGGAATAACCCGTATAACCAGCAATTGAGTCAGCGTCGTTCGGATAGAGTAAAGAAAGAATTGGTGGATGTATGGAAGATACCTGCCGATCATATTGTTGCCAATGGAAAAGGCAAAGTTATTGAACCCCGGTTGAGCTACCGCCCAAACCGAAGATGCGATTTCTTTTTCGGTAAACTATAAGTTCATAAAAAACAACAAAGCCAGCAGAAATGCTGGCTTTGTTGTTTTTTATGAACTTATTACCTTTTAAAAAGACTGATATTTAAAAAATGATTATCTTTACAATAATTTAATATGCGAATGAAATGAAATTTCTAAACAGATGAATTTCTTTAGTTGTTAACTAAAAAAAAGACAGAATGAGACCTACCATTATTGATTTGTTGAATAAGAGTGTGGATGAGTATGCCCTGAATCCGTTTCTTTGGGAAAAGACAACCACTGAATTTTTACCGACTACGTATCTTGAAACAAAAATACAATCTCATTTGCTCGCTGCCGGGTTGATCTATTTAGGGGTGAATGCCGGTGATAAAGTGGCTTTGCTTTCCGAAGGACGTAATGCATGGATAATAGGTGAACTCGGAGTGCTTCATGCAGGTGCTGTAAATGTTCCGTTGTCCATAAAGCTGGAGGAAAGCAACGATTTAATCTTCAGGATCATTCATTCCGAAAGTCAATATATATTGGTTTCAGGAGGTCAGTTAAAAAAGATCAGGGCCATCGTCGGATCAATTCCCCAAATAAAGAAAATAGTTGTTTTTGACGCACAGGCAGCGTATGGGCCGAATGAAAT
>Ga0302286_10002463_pt1 | contig 12891 bp, 10 predicted proteins | sample III_Fen_E2_3_FD_198765 | JGI IMG/M metagenome (GOLD analysis project Ga0302286, IMG submission 198765) | Peat permafrost microbial communities from Stordalen Mire near Abisko, Sweden - III_Fen_E2_3 | ecosystem: Environmental > Terrestrial > Soil > Wetlands > Permafrost | place: Sweden: Abisko...
GCGAGGTTGCACGTAATGCCCGAATAGAGCTTGAATCCAAGACGGGTGAAAAAGTGATCTCACCACTCAATGCCAGAAATGGATTATTGAAAAACAGGGAAAGCGAAATTGAGTAACCGTTTAATGCCCCACTCATCCAATTGAATTCGGTAAAAGAAATCAGTGTGTAAACAAATTAAATGGGAACTTGTTTTTAAATTAAACGAATCAAAAAAAGCGACTAAAGAAATAATTATCTGGGCATTGAGACGACAAATGGAATACGTATCAGTCGCAGAATAACTCGCAGGACAAACTCAAATTCAACAGGAGAAACTGTCAGGGATTATTATTTTGAAAATTCAAAAACAACAATATGGTTTATTGAAAACAGACAAAATAAAGGGAAGTCAGGGAAAGCCAATTAATTGAATGGAAAGAATCGTGGCGCGACGAGTATATCAAGTGGATATGCGGATTTGCGAATGCACATGGAGGACTACTCATTATTGGTAAAAACAACAGGGGTGAGGTTGTTGGAGTATCAGATGCAAACCTATTGTCGCAAGAAATCCCGAATAAAGTGCGTGATATGTTAGGCATCATGGTTGATGTGAGCATCCAGGAGGAATCAGGGAAAAACTATATTGAGATTGTGGTAGAACCCTACCCTTATCCAATCAATTACAAAGGACAATATCATTACCGGAGCGGAAGTACCAAACAGGAGTTGAAAGGCAATGCATTGAATAAGTTTGTTTTACAAAAAACAGGCAGACATTGGGATGGTTTACCGCAGCCCGGACTACAGGCAACCGAACTTGAACCTGCTGCTTTTGACTTGTTTCGTAAAAAGGCAACACGTTCCCGACGGATTGATGAAGAAACCCTAAGCGTCAGCAATGAATCGTTGTTACACCATTTACACCTGACTGAGGGCGAACAGCTAAAACGAGCTACAGCACTGTTGTTTCATGCCGACCCTGAGAAATACATCACGGGTGCCTATGTGAAAATAGGATTCTTCGAAACGGATTCAGATTTGATCTATCAGGATGAAATACACGGGAACCTATTTCAGCAAGCCGATAAGACATTGGATTTGCTGTTTACGAAATACCTGAAAGCCAGAATAACATACGAAGGCATTACACGGGTAGAGACCTTTCCATATCCTGAAAAATCTTTGCGTGAAGCAGTTATCAATGCCATTGTGCATAAAGAATACAGCAGCGGAATACCCATTCAGATAAAAGTGTATGAAAACAAACTGATTATCTGGAACGATGGACAGTTGCCTCTCGATTGGACATTGAATGATCTGTTGACTTCGCATCCTTCAAAGCCGAATAATCCCGATGTGGCAAATGCCTTCTTCCGTGCAGGCATGATAGAGTCCTGGGGCAGTGGGATTGAAAGGATCATCCAGCATTGTGTTGCAGATGGACTGGCAGAACCGATATTCAATATAGCATTTGGGGGACTGCAAATTGAATTTATAGCCAGTCAGGAATTTCTTTCCATCAACATGGAAATGACTGTGGGAAAGACTGTGGGAAAGAATATGGCATTTACCCTGTTGGAGATCATAAAAGCAGACCCAAAAGCCAATACGCCGTTGATGATGAATGATACCGGTCTTAGCAGAAGAGGTGTTGAATATCAATTAGGTATACTTAAAGAAGCGGGTGTTTTGACACGGATTGGTTCACGAAAACAGGGCAGTTGGAAGATCAATGAACCTTATACAACAGACGAAATATTGTATAAAAAAATAGAAAAAATGTCGGGAGAAAACACAAACGTGTCGGGAGAAATGTCGGGAGAAACTAAAAGTGTGTCGGGAGAAAAAGAGAAAGTGTCGGGAGAAATACTTGCATTATTATCTTCAAAACCTGAGATTACAATTCCCGAAATAAGTGAAAGTTTAGGAATATCAACCAGGACAGTCGAACGATATCTAAGGATTTTACAAAAGAGTAATCAAATAGAACACGTAGGACCAAACAAAGGCGGCTATTGGAAGGTAAAAACAAAACGGGAGTATACCGATATGGATGACTTAATAGCCGCTTTGGTAGAAGAACCACAACTGCTATATGATGCTCTGAAAAAGGTTCTTGATTCAAAGAAAAAATAACTGCCGACAGGAGATTCAGTTGCTCAATACTCAGCCATTGTTACATTTCTTTTGTAGAGTTCTGCGGAATAGAATGTTCCTGAGCTTAAATCAGACAAAAACCAACAATTATGGAAACACTCATTCAACCAACCACCCTCAAGTATTTTCCGATTACAGAAACCATTACCCGGGAAGCATTCTGGAATGTCTACATACCGGGATGTGTTGAACACCTCGTTCTGCACAACCTTAGAAACAGTACCAGTTATATTCGGGAACTTGACTTGGTAGCTCTAGTTGGGAATCGGGTAGTGGGACACATGATTACGACTAAAGCTAAGGTCGTTGATCCACAAGACAACGAACATGAAGTTTTGTGTGCGGGACCATTATCGGTATTGCCGGATTATCAGAAGAACGGAATAGGCACCATGATGATGTACCAGTCCATTACGATAGCCAAAGAACTTGGCTATTCAGGAATGATACTGTTTGGCAATCCGGATTATTATCACCGGTTCGGATTCCGGAATGCACAGGAAGTTGGCATCACAACCAAAGAGGGCCAGAACTTTGAACCCTTTATGGTACTGGAGTTACAAGAGAATGGTTTAGGTACTATTACAGGCAGATTCTTTGAAGCCAATGAATTTGAAGTTCAGCCGGATGAAGTGAGTGAATTTGAGAAAGGCTTCCCCTATAAAGAAAAACTGGTGACTGATACCCAGTTTGAACATTAAAGAGTTGCCTGGCACTACGCATAAAAAAATAGAGCAGGATATTCAGGCTTCCGAAAGGAATGATAGCTTAAGAATGAAAAGACAGTTGCATGAATATGTGACTGTCTTTTTTTTTAATTAAACACTCCCGGTAGAAGCGAAAAATTGAAACAGAAACACAGAAACTGAATGTCATACCTGCGATGACCAGCCACCGGATCTTCGAAACCGAGAACTACTATTTCGTTTAAAGAATATAACGAGCGGCTTCATTACTGACAGTCAGCAGATATATAAAAAAAAGCAACAAGCTACATCTCTAAAAAATACGTTCATGAAGTATTATAATTTGTTAATAATTCAGCATTAAAGAATAGAGTTTATTGACTTTCGTTTATTTGTTATTATGTTTGTATTCGTAATAATACGAAACTATTTATCATGATAAAAGCAAATCAACAAAAAATAAAAGAGCTCAAATTACAGGCTGAAAAGATCAGACAGAAAGTAGTGGAAATAGTATATGCCTCAAAAGGAGGACATATCGGGGGTTCCTTGTCATCGGTGGACATCGAAACCGCCTTGTACTTTCACGTCATGAACATTGACCCTAAAAATCCGAAGATGGACAACCGGGACAAGTTTATACTCAGCAAGGGGCACAGTGTGGAAGCGCTTTACTGCGTTTTAGAAGCAAAAGGGTTTATAGACCAAAGTTCGCTGGATACATACGGGAAATTCAATTCAAAACTGGCAGGACATCCCACCAAGAAAACGCCGGGCATTGAACTGAACAGCGGGGCGTTGGGACATGGACTATCCGTAGGAATCGGGATGGCCCTGGCAGCTAAAATGGATCAGAAGTCTTACAAAACCTACGTATTAATGGGCGATGGAGAACAAGGTGAAGGATCCATCTACGAAGCCGCCATGTCAGGGAGCCATTATAAACTGGATAATCTGGTAGCCATCATCGACCGGAACAAATTGCAGATCAGCGGAAAGACAGAAGACATCATGTCACTGGAACCTATGCGTGGACGCTGGGAAGCATTCGGTTGGGAAGTGTTGGACATGGAAGGGAATGATATGAAAGATATCGTAAAAACATTCGAGAGCATTGATTACAGCAACGGGAAGCCTACACTGATCATTGCCCACACCACCAAAGGACAGGGTGTTTCATTTATGGAGAAAACAGCCAAATGGCATCATGGCGTACCCAGCGTGGAACAATTTAAAGAAGCAAATGCCGAGATTGGAGCAAGAATTACAAATTTGAATGAGGAATAATCATGAGTACAGAAGATAAAAATACAATTCCATGCCGTAAAATGTTCACCGATACGCTGGTGGAACTGGCAAAAAATGATAAAGACATTGTGGCAGTGACTACCGATGCACGCGGATCGGTGACACTGGATAAATTTGCCAACGAACTTCCGGCACAGTTTGTAGAATTGGGTATTGCCGAACAAAATGCAGTGGGAGTTGCAGCCGGTTTAGTATCGGCAGGCAAGAAAGCCTTTGTCTGCGGACCAGCCTGTTTTTATGTGGCCCGTAGCCTGGAACAGGTGAAAGTGGATGTAGCTTATTCCGCCAACCCGGTGAAAATACTGGGAGTCAGCGGGGGAGTGAGTTACGGATCGTTGGGTTTTTCACACCATAGCCTGCACGACATTGCTGTATTGCGTACCTTTCCGGGGATGCACATTGTACTTCCATGCGACATTCGTCAGACGAAGAAGTTGGTGGAAGAATTGGTGGATTATCCATTTCCGGTTTATGTACGGGTAGGTAGAAATGCGGTACCCAATGTGTATGACGATGAAACAGTGGAATTTAAAATCGGCAAGGCAAATTTATTACTTGACGGGAATGACCTGACCATTATCGGAACCGGAGAGACGGTGTATCATTGCCTTCAGGCTGGAAAAAGACTACAGGAACAAGGGATCAAGGCCCGCGTAATTGACATGCATACCCTGAAACCCTTTGACAGGGAAATCGTGGAAAAAGCAGCCCGGGAAACAGGTAAAATCATCACTGTCGAAGAACACAGCATATTTGGAGGACTGGGCGGAGCAGTTGCGGAGATTGTTGCACAAAGCACACCGGTACCTATGCGTATATTGGGAATTCCGGATGAAAATTCAATACTTGGAACGCCACTGGAGATTTTCAATCATTATGGAATTGATGCCGATGGGATTTATAAAACGGCTCTTTTAATGCATAACTCATAATTTTATCCTTTTAGCGGTGACAAATTAAGAGATGAAACGTCTGATTAAATAGACAACATCATGAGATTCTTTCGTAAGAAGTACCTGTCACTCCGTTCGTGATGCCCGTCTCTTAAATTTTACTTAACCTATAATCTAAACCTGAATGAAATACACATTAGCTATTGACCAAAGTACCTCGGCAACAAAAGCAATGCTATTTGATGAACATGAGTCGTTGATTGGACGTTCATCCATCGACCATAAACAATACTATCCTCAACCGGGCTGGGTGGAGCATGATCCCATTGAGATTTTGGAAAACACTTATCTTGCAGTAGAAAAAGTCATCAAACAAAGCAATATTGCCCGCAGGGATATTACCTCCCTGGCGATCACCAACCAACGCGAAACCGTAGTGGTATGGGATAAACGTACCGGAAAACCGGTTTACAATGCCGTAGTATGGCAATGCAACCGTGGTACAAAAATTTGCGAAGAACTAATTGCCCTAGGTCACGAACCTTCAGTAACTGCAAAAACAGGTCTTATCATCAATCCATACTTTTCGGCAAGTGGCGTAAAATGGATACTGGACAATGTCCCCGGTGCACGCCAGAATGCTGAAGACGGTCATTTATTACTGGGAACCATGGACAGTTGGTTGATCTGGAACTTTACCAACGGGAAAGTCCATGCAACCGATTATACAAATGCTTCACGCACCCTCCTTTTCAACATTCATACCCTCGATTGGGATCCTCAATTGCTGAATCTTTTCACGATTCCTTTGTCTATGTTGCCAAAAGCATTTCCATGCGATGCACTCTACGGAACAACCACCTTAAAAGGCCAGTTACCAGAAATACCGATTGCGGGTGTATTGGGCGATTCACACGGTGCATTAGCCGGACAACTTTGCTTTACTGACGGAATGGGAAAAGCAACTTACGGAACCGGCTCTTCCATCATGGTCAATATCGGTGAAAAGGCATTGATTGCTCCCCGGGGCTTGGTGACATCCATAGGCTTTGCAGCCAAAGGGAAAGTTCACTACGCTTTCGAAGGGAATATCCATTGCACCGGAGCCACCATCAAGTGGCTGCAGGATGACCTGCAGCTTATTCAATCAGCTGCAGATACAGAAGCATTAGCCATTTCAGTGGAAAGCACCGAGGGCGTTTACTTTGTACCTGCCTTTGCAGGACTTGGGGCACCCTGGTGGGACAACGATGCCAAGGCCCTCATCTGTGGCATGAACCGCGGGACCAACAAAGCGCATATCGTACGGGCAGCCCTTGAATCCATTGCTTACCAGGTAAAGGATCTGATGAGTTTAATTCAGGAATCGGGGGTAAAACTACTGGAACTAAGGGTAGATGGCGGACCTGTAAAAAACAATTTCCTGATGCAGTTTCAATCGGACATGCTGCAGGCCAGGATAAACAGAAGCCCTATTGAAGAAGCTTCTGCATTTGGGGCGGTAATCATGAACGGGTTTGCCATGAAGCGGCTTGCAGAAGAAAATGATGCCACTGCGCTGAGAAAAACCACTGATTACATCAACCCACATATGAATCCTACGAAAGTGAATGAATTGTACAACGAATGGAAAAAGGCAATCCAACGGACATTGATGAAGTAAAACAGAAAACACAAAACGAAACACACAACTAATATTATCAACACTTAAATCGATTAAAAAAATGGCTTATAAACAGAAACTTACTTTTGGTATCATTGTCGGTACCAGGGCTTATTTCAATTCGGCATTAGCAGAAGACGTTCGTGCAACGGTTCTGAAAGAAATTAAGGCTCAGGGTTATGATTACGTAATCTTGGACGAATCGGAAACGCCGACAGGCAGTATTGAAACTTACGACGACGCCAAGAAATGCGCCGCTCTTTTCCGGGATAACCGGGATAAAATTGATGGCATCATCGTATCATTGCCTAACTTCGGATATGAAGTAGGGATTGTCAATTCCATCAGTCTGTCCGAACTGAAAGTTCCGGTATTAATCCAGGCCTGTGATGATGAAAACGATAAAGTAACCCTCGATAAACGCAGGGATGCTTTCTGCGGGAAACTTTCGGTTTGTAACAACCTCTATCAGTATAATATTCCGTTTACGGATACATCCTCCCATACTTATTCCATCCACAGCGAAGACTTCAAGAAAGACATGGCTTACTTTGCCGGTGTCTGCCGCGTTGTGAATGGATTACGAAAAGCCCGCATCGGGGTAATCGGTTGCCGGCCAATAGGATTCCAGACCTGCCGTACCAGCGAAAAGCTGTTACAGGCTACGGGGATTACAGTCGTTCCGATTGACCTGTCCGAAATGATTGCCGCAGCAGGTAAGATTGATTCAGATTCACCCGGTGTGAAAGCACGCATTGAAAACATGAAGTCCTATGCCAAAGTTTCGAAGGAATATGAGGAAAAATTGATATTGCAGGCTAAGATGGGCCTGGCAATTGACGAATGGGTCATTGAAAATGATATCGATGCCACGGCTGTTCAATGCTGGGACTCTATCGAAAAGAACTATGGTTGCGCTCCCTGCCTGAGCATGAGCATGATGAGCGACCGTTTATTCCCAAGTGCCTGTGAAGCCGACATAGCCGGTGCCGTTTCTATGTATACCCTGATGCTTGCTACCGGTACCCCTCCGGCATTGGCTGACTGGAATAATAATTTTGCCGAGAATCGCAATAAATGTGTTTGTACCCATTGCGGAAACTTTCCGAAAGGCTTTACCAAGGCACCGCTCGAAGTTGGGTCTCTTGGTGTATTAGGCAATGTTTTGGGACGTGTGAATACCGTGGGCGCAGTGCTCAGTAAAGTATCCGAAGGTCCGTTCACTTATTTCCGTATTTCAACGGATGATAAACTTGGCCTGATCAAATCCTATCTGGGTGAAGGAAACATCACGAACGACCCTTACGGAATGGATGGTTGCATTGCTGTAACAGAAGTTGAAAACCTGCAGGGGTTGATGAAATATATTTGCAAGAATGGTTTCGAACACCATGTAGGGTTGGTACGTGGCCAGGTGGCTAATATCATTGAAGAATCTATCAATACTTATTTAGGCTGGAATTTATATCTCCATAAATAATTAAACCTTTTGCAGGGACGCATTCAGTATGCGTCCCTGCAATCTTTAAATCTAAAACACATGATCCTGATTCACAATTTTCTACCCGCATTAGTATTTTTATTCTTCAGCATGATTTGCTGGGGGTCCTGGTCGAATACACAAAAAATGACCGCAAAGAACTGGCGTTTTGAGTTATTCTATTTCGATTTTGTCTGGGGACTGTTGCTCACTGCCATAGTCGCATCCTTTACCCTGGGAAGTTTCGGTTCGGATGGACGAAGCTTTATGCAGGATATTGCACAGGCGGACTCAACAAGCATCATGTATGCTGTTGCAGGCGGAATTGTCTGGAATTTAGGCACCTTATTACTGGTAGCTGCCATGGCAATTGCCGGAATGGCTGTTGGATTCCCTATCGGTGGCGGACTTGCCTGGGTATTGGGTATCCTGGTTAACTTCTTTATTTCCGGGGCGCAGGGAAACAATACGACCATCCTGTTTTCGGGAGTAGCACTTATTGTTGCTGCCATTTTCTTTTGTATGCAGGCATACAAAAAATTATCGGCAGGCAAAAAAGGCTCAACGTCAAAGGGTTTGATTATTTCGTTACTGGCCGGTGTCACCATTGCTTTCTTTTACGGATTGGTGGTAAAGTCACTTGACCCGACTTATGTTTCGGGTGGTTCCGGTAACCTGACTCCTTTTTCGGGAGTATTCTTCTTTACCATCGGTGCAGTGATCAGCACTCCGATATTCAATTATTTCGTTATGCGCCATCCTGTTGAAGGAGACAAACTGACCCTGAAAGATTATTTCAAGGGAGATGTCAAGACCCATCTTACCGGGGTTTTGGGTGGAATCATCTGGATGACAGGTATGGTTATCAGCTTTATGGCTATTCCAAAAGCAGGTCCGACCATTTCGTATGCGTTGACCAATGGTGCACCTGTGGTGGCCATGTTCTGGGGAGTATTTGTATGGAAGGAATTCAAAGGTGCTCCAAAAGGGACCAACGGATTGCTGACAGCCATGTTCTCACTCTTTATCCTTGGTTTGGTTTTGATTACTTTATCGAAAGTGTAAACAATTAAATCAAAAAAAAAAACAAAAGTCTAACTTTTAAATAAATGTTCTTTTAAATCCCGGAATGGGTTTAAAAGAACATTTCCCATCAATATGAAAAATAAACCAATCATCGGATTAGTCATGAAATCACTCGAAGCAGAGTTTTTTCAGGAAATGAAAAAAGGAGCTCTTGAGTTTGCCGAACAACAAAACAGTTTTCAACTGATAACCCTGGGCACTTCTACACAAACAGAAATTGAGCTACAGATTAAACTTGTCGACAAACTGATCCTTGAGAAAGTGGATGCTATTGTACTGGTTCCCATCGATTCAAAAGCATTGGTACCTGTCACTGTAAAAGCAATACAGGCTGGCATTAAAGTGATCAACATCGACATAATGCTCGATGAAGAACTGTTGCAGCAACAAGGTGTTGAATTAACCTACGTTGGCCCGGATAACAAAACCGCCTCAACTCTGGTTGGGAATGTACTTGCCGAAAAGCTGGGTAAGAATGCCAGGGTAATCCTGATCGAAGGACTTCGTGTTGCTGAAAACGCTCAACAACGGAAAGCAGGGTTTATGGAATCTGTCGCAGCCCATGGACTCAATGTAGTGGCTTCCGAAGCGGCTGATTGGGAAACAGGAAAAGCAGAACAGGTTTTTACTGAACTATACGCTCAGCACCCTGAGGTGGAAGGTGTCATGTGCAGCAACGATGCCATGGCCCTGGGTGTACTGAATGTGCTGGAACGGAATGGGAAAGCAGGAATCATCCCTGTTGTCGGGTTTGATAACGATGCATCAGTCCAACCCTATTTGAAGTCGGGCGCCATGCTGGCAACCATTGATGCCTTTGGCTCCCAGATGGCAGTTCAGGGCATTGAATTCGCATTGAAAGTATTGAATGGAATGGAGAATAAAGGATCTTATCCTACTGATTTCAAATTAGTTCAATTCACCAGATAGTCATCACGCAACTAATTGATTTCCATAGACACAACAAGAATACGTTCTTTCTGTTAGCTTGTTGTAGCATAAACATTTGAAATTTATTGCTATCTTTGCAGTGAAATTAAAAGGAAGGCATTTTTGAACGTATAAATTCAAAAATATCTGATAATGAGTAATAAATTATAATTACATGTCTGATAAATTTAATTCGGTAGAAGAAGCTATCGAAGATATCCGGGTAGGAAAAGTAGTGTTGGTATTTGATGATATAGCACGTGAAAACGAAGGTGATTTTATAGCTGCTTCCGAGCATGTCACCCCAGAAATAATCAATTTTATGTCTAAGTACGGTCGTGGGTTGATTTGTGTAGCCATTACCGAAGAGCGCGCACAGGAGCTATCCCTGGACAGAATGGTGGTCAATAATACCGCTACCTTGTCTACCGCCTTTACCGTTTCAGTCGATTTACTTGGGCATGGCTGTACTACCGGGATCTCGGCATATGACCGTTCAAAAACAGTGAAAGCACTGGTTGATAAAAGTACAAAACCGGAAGACCTGGGTCGTCCGGGACATATATTCCCCTTAATTGCAAATCCCGAAGGAGTCTTAGGCCGAATGGGACACACGGAGGCCTCCATAGACCTACCAAGACTTGCAGGACTAAACCCCAGTGGAGTATTGGTAGAAGTTATGAACGATAATGGCACCATGGCCCGTCTAAACGATCTAATACTTGTTGCCCGGGAACATCATATCAAACTAATCTCTATAAGCCAACTGGCTGCATACAGAAAAGAATTAAAATAATATGCTTCAAAACCAACGTCGCGATAAAATCCTTGAACTGATCCGGGAAGATGGACATGCCAAGGTAAATGACCTGAGCCGGATCTTCAAAGTCACAGAGGTTACCATTCGTCAGGATCTGGAAAATCTGGAGAAAGATGGGTTTATTGTGCGCGAACATGGTGGTGCCTATCTTAAAAACATAGACATGAATGTACGGAATTTCAGTTTACAGAATCAGGAAAATCTCTCTGAAAAAATGATGATTGCCCGAAAGGCCGTCGAATTTATTCATGACGGCGATACCATTATCCTGGACTCAGGTTCCACTACCAGTGAAATTGCCAAATTACTGACCGGATACAGCAACCTGACTATTATCACAAATGCATTAAATATCGCCTTGATCTTGGGAGCCCAGGCCGGAATCACCCTGATCGTTACAGGCGGAGAGTTTAAGGCTCCTACCCTATCCCTTACGGGGCAAAAAGCCGCTGATTTCTTTCAAAACCTTCATGTAGATAAATTATTTCTGGCAACAGCAGGAATAGCCCTGAAATCAGGGCTTACCTATCCCGGAATCAGTGATATTTGTGTTAAAAGGGCCATGATCGAATCAGCCAACGAAATATATCTGGTAGCCGATTCCTCTAAAATCGGTAAAAATGCCTTTGCCAGCCTGGGAGCATTGTCATTGATCAACTACCTGATTACTGACTCCAAAATAAAACATGAAGACATCGAATGGCTGAAAAACTACGATGTTGAGTTTTTGATAGCTGAAAATTAGAGTTTTCAATCTGGTCAATCCCTGATAGATGATCAAGATTCAACTCAATATCGTCATTCTTTGTCAATCCTGATACCAGAATTGAGATTGCTGCTTTTGGATAGGTAATTCTATCCTCCTGCACTGCCCCTATCCAAATCAATTCGTGGAAAACCAACAACCACTAGACTCCTGTTGTGTGTATGCTCACTAATCAGAGTACACAATCTGAACAGCCATTCATTTCTTTATCCTTCATTTTACTTGTTTGTTCGATTCAAGCAACGTAAAAAAAAGGCAGGAAATACCATCCGAACAGACCTTCGAAAATTCTTCCTTAGTACCCCAAAAAGACATTTCAGTACTCAAATTTTCCGTTTCAGTACATAGTATACGTTATAAAGCTGTTTTATAACATAATTTTGTACTGTAAAACAACAAAGAAAATTTATGAAACAAACAATTTTTTCATTAGTACTCTTCCTCATCGGTGGTCAGCTACTCATCGCACAGGAGAGCAAAACCACAGGATTATCGCTGCAGCAATGCGTACAAATGGCTGTGAAAAAAAATATCAATGTCAAGACTGCCCGCATTGACGACCAAAAGAACAGAGTGAAAAAGGGAGAAGTTATTGCGGCATTACTTCCAAAAGTAAATTTAAACAGCAGTTTAACCGACAATGTTGCGTTGCCTACTACGGTGATTCCCGGTTCATTTCTGGGGCAGCCTGAAGGAACCATGATCCCCATGAAAATGGGAAGCCATTTCAGTGCCAGTGCCGCACTGAGTATTAGTCAGGTACTTTACAACCAGACAGCCATTACAGCCGTTAAACTATTGAAAAAATATACGGATGTGAGTGGGATAACTGTTGAGAAGGCTAGCGAAGATATTGCATTCGAAGTGGCTAAACTTTATGCATTGGGCCAAACCACCGCCGAGCAACGCAAGCTGATTGACAAAAATATTGCAAACACCGAACGCCTGAGGAATATTACCAAAATAACAGTTGATAATGGAATAGGCAAACAAGTTGACCTGGATCGGGTGAATGTAAACCTTGAAAATCTATACACACAACAAAGCAATACACAGGCAGCCCAGGAACAGCAATTGAATATGATTAAATACATGCTCGACCTGCCACTTGATCAGGAC
>Ga0302286_10002465_pt1 | contig 12888 bp, 10 predicted proteins | sample III_Fen_E2_3_FD_198765 | JGI IMG/M metagenome (GOLD analysis project Ga0302286, IMG submission 198765) | Peat permafrost microbial communities from Stordalen Mire near Abisko, Sweden - III_Fen_E2_3 | ecosystem: Environmental > Terrestrial > Soil > Wetlands > Permafrost | place: Sweden: Abisko...
CTAATGCCGTTGAAATCACCCAAAACATGGGAATTTCCGGCATTATTCGTATAGAAGAGTTTACGGCACTTCCCCAGACCCCGTCGGTAAAAGGCGGATTGGCGTATGACCCCATGCTTCAGCGGATCTACACCGGAGTCGGCCAGGATGTATTTACAGTGGATAAACTTCCGGAACCAATCCTGGACATTGCCGATATTGCCGCCTACAGTGCGAAAGAAGGATTGGCATTAAGCCCGGATGAAATTGAATACCTGAACGGAATCAGCGAAAAGATCGGACGCAAACTTACCGACAGTGAAGTATTCGGATTCTCGCAGGTAAACTCCGAACATTGCCGCCACAAGATATTCAACGGCCAGTTTATCATTGATGGGGAAGAAAAAGAACTGACCCTGTTTAAACTGATCCGTAAAACATCAGAAGAAAATCCAAACAGGCTAGTATCGGCCTATACCGACAATGTAGCCTTCAATGCAGGACCCAACATAGAACAATTTGCACCAGCCAGCGGGGATAAACCGGACTACTTCCAGACCAGGGAAATAGAATCGGTGATCTCACTGAAAGCAGAAACACATAATTTCCCTACAACCGTAGAACCATTCAACGGCGCAGCTACCGGCACCGGCGGTGAAATACGCGACCGCCTGGGCGGAGGAAAAGCCAGCTTACCAATAGCAGGAACAGCCGTCTACATGACCAGTTACCCACGTCCGGATTTGAACGGATCGGCCAATGGTACTGAACGTCCCTGGGAAAAGGCAACTACACCCCGCAAATGGTTGTACCAGACACCGGAACAAATCCTGATCAAGGCATCGAACGGTGCTTCCGACTTTGGAAATAAATTCGGACAACCCTTGATCTGTGGTTCGCTGCTGACCTTCGAACACGAGGAAAACAACAAGAAATACGGCTACGACAAAGTGATCATGCTGGCAGGAGGTGTTGGATTCGGCACACGCCGGGATGCACTGAAAGGCATCCCAGAAGTAGGTGAAAAAGTGGTAGTCATGGGCGGAGATAATTACCGTATCGGCATGGGCGGAGGAGCAGTTTCTTCTGTTGAAACCGGACAATACGATAATGCCATTGAATTAAATGCCGTACAGCGTGCCAATCCTGAAATGCAGAAACGTGTTTCGAATGTGATCCGCACATTGGCTGAAGGAGCTATTAACCCGATTGTTTCGATACACGACCATGGTGCAGGCGGTCACTTGAACTGCCTCTCGGAACTGGTAGAAACAACAGGTGGAAAGATTGATGTTACCAAACTACCCGTAGGCGACCCTACATTGAGTGCCAAGGAAATTATTGGCAACGAAAGCCAGGAACGCATGGGGATGTTGATGAAAGCTGAAGATGTTGAAAAAGTACGCCTGATCTCTGAACGTGAGCGTGCCCCGATGTACGTGGTTGGAGAAACAACAGGCGACATGAACTTTGTATTCGAACAGGGGGATGGTGAAAAACCCATCGACCTGAAACTGGAATATATGATCGGCAAGCCACCACGCACTGTGATTACTGACCAAACTATTGAGGAACATTTTGCACCGGTGGAAATCAGCGAGGAAAAACTGCAGGAATATATCCAGAATGTGTTGCAGGTTGAATCGGTAGCCTGCAAGGACTGGTTGACAAATAAAGTAGACCGTTCGATTACCGGTAAAATAGCCCGTCAGCAATGTGCAGGTGAAATCCAGCTGCCGTTGAACGACCTTGGGGTTGTGGCACTCGATTACCATGGAAGAACAGGGATCGCCACTTCTATCGGACATGCTCCTTTAGCAGCATTGGTTGACCCGGAAGCAGGTTCCGTACTGGCTATTGCAGAAGCATTGACCAACATTGTATGGGCATCACTGACCGATGGTCTTGACAGTGTATCGCTGAGTGCGAACTGGATGTGGCCTTGTAAGAATCCGGGGGAAGATGCCCGTTTGTACAAAGCTGTGGAAGCCTGCAGCGACTTTGCCTGTTCCTTGGGAATCAATATCCCAACCGGTAAAGACAGCCTTTCGATGACCCAGAAATACGACGGAGAAAAAGTATTCTCACCGGGAACAGTCATCATTTCAGCAGGTGCTGAGGTATCGGATGTACAGAAAACAGTGAGCCCCGTACTGGTAAACGATACGAAAACGGCCCTCTATTATATTGATTTCTCCTTTGACTCCCACAAATTAGGAGGTTCGGTGCTGGGACAGACCTTAAACAGGCTGGGTGATGAAGTGCCAACCGTAAAAGATTCCGAATACTTTAAAGCAGCATTCGACAGCATCCAGGAACTGATCGGCAAAGGGTTGATCCTGGCAGGACATGATATTTCGGAAGGTGGATTGATTACTGCCTTGCTTGAAATGTGTTTTGCCAATACTACCGGAGGTTTGAATGTGAAACTGGATGATATTGCCGAAAACTCGTTGGTCAATATCCTGTTTGCTGAAAATCCGGGAGTCCTGATTCAGGTAAAAGAAAAGAGAACAGTAGAGAAAATTCTTGAGAATAACGGTGTAGGTTTTGCACGTATTGCAACCCCTATCAAAGACCGCCGACTGGAGTTGTACCGGAAAAGCCAATCGTATTCATTCTCTATCAACGAATTGCGTGATGTATGGTATAAATCTTCCTATTTGCTTGATCGCAGGCAGAGTGGAGAGATATGTGCCAAAGCACGTTTCAACAATTATAAAAACCAACCGCTGGAATTTGATTTCACCAAATCATTCACAGGGAAGCTGTCACAGTTCAATCTGACGACGGCACGCAAGCCAAGTGGTGTACGGGCAGCCATTATCCGTGACAAAGGTACCAACGGTGACCGTGAGATGGCGTATGCATTATACCTGGCCGGATTTGATGTAAAAGATGTCCACATGACCGATTTATCCACCGGACGTGAGACACTGGAAGACATCAACCTGATTGTATTCTGCGGAGGATTCTCCAATTCCGATGTACTGGGTTCAGCCAAAGGTTGGGCAGGAGGATTCCTGTTTAACGAAAAAGCAAAAACCACCCTGGACAATTACTACAAACGCAACGACACTCTGAGTCTGGGTATTTGTAACGGTTGCCAATTGATGATGGAACTTAACCTGGTGAATCCGGAGCATACTGAAAAAGCCCGTATGTTGCACAATGATTCCAACAAATTTGAATCAGCATTCTTAGGACTGACTATTCCTGAGAACAAATCAGTCATGTTCAGCTCATTGGCAGGAAGCAAATTAGGCGTATGGGTAGCCCACGGTGAAGGAAAATTCTATTTCCCAAAACCTGAAAACGATTACCATGTGGTAGCCAAATACTCGTACCAGTCGTATCCGGGCAACCCGAATGGATCAGACTACAATGTGGCAGGGATCTGTTCTGAGAACGGACGTCACCTGGCCATGATGCCTCACCCTGAAAGGGCTATCTTCCCATGGCAATGGGCATATTATCCTGCCGACCGGAAAGCACAGGACCAGATCACCCCGTGGATGGAAGCATTTGTCAATGCCCGGCTGTGGGTGGAGAATGTAGTAGGGAGTAAGTAGTAGGTAGAAAATAGTAGGTAGATATAGTCACGGCTTCACATTTAGTGAGGCCGTGATTTGTTTTTTCAGAGTGATCATTTATTTCCCCTTCAATCAATATTTCCACTCTTTCAGTTAAAACTTCTCCATGGAATCTGTATGGTTTGTGTAATTTTGTGACGTTATTTACAACCTCATATCATACTGAAAAACCATGAAACACACATTGACACTTATCCTTTGCCTGGTATCGGGCATCCTGTATGCGCAAGCCCCTGACTTTAGCCTGGTAGGCTTTGCAACCCTGAACGGCGGCACTACCGGTGGCGAAGGCGGACAAACCGTTACCCCCACCAATTTTACCGAGTTAAAATACTATGTGGAGGATGCAAGCACTCCTTACATCATTCATATCGATAAAGAATTTACCACCGGATTGCCTACCTATGTCGACAGCGAAGGGACTATTGTATCAGAAGCCACCTCAGGAGCCATTGCTACCACCTTTGGAGCCGTTTTAAAGGTCGGGGCAAACAAAACCTTGTTGGGGGTAGGTAACCAGGCATTTTTCAACCGTATTGGTCTTGTGATCCAATGCAAGTCGAATATCATTATCCGCAACATCAAATTCACCATGAAAAATGTGCCGGCAACCCGGGTGGATGAATATAAGATCTTTGCCCCGGATGGCATAGCTACTATTGGCGACCCTGATTGCATAGGCATTCAGGCAGATGCTGAAAGCATTCCTGAAGCACAACGTATCAGCCAGCATATCTGGATCGACCATTGTGAGTTTTTCAATGAGAATATTGATAACAAAGACCGGTACGACGGACTGATTGACAATAAGAATAATGTCCAGAACATGACTATCTCGTGGTGTTATTTTCATGACCACTCCAAAGCCCTGCTTTCGGGCAAGGGAAACAGTGACTTGTACAACCGGACCATCACCTATCACCACAATTATTTCTCGAACATCAACGGTTCCCGCCTGCCCCTGCTTCGCTTCGGGCAACATCATTACTTCAACAACTTCATGGAAGCCTGCAACGGGGATGGGCTAGACCTACGTATCAATACCAATTGCTACCTGGAAGGCAACTATTTTAAAGATTCAAAGAAACCGGTCTTTGGCAAACTCTCCGAAAACGGACAGGGTAAACTGGTGGATAACATTTTCGAAAACTGTGCCAGGCTCCATGCAGGACTTGCAAATATAAACGGGGGGAAATCGGATCCACTGAGTTCCAGTGAAGAATTTACAGACGCCTGTAATTTTACGCCCTCCGATTTGTATCCGTACAAAACATATCTAAATGTGACTACCGACATTCCGTTGGTGGTAAAGACGTACAGTGGAGTAGGTAAACTAACAGGAAATACCACTGAGGCTTCTACCCTTTCGTACAGGAATCATTCTGTAGCAACAGATTCAAAGGGCATTCACGTCCATGGCGTGGTGGGAGAAAGACTATTGTTATTCGGCATTGATGGCAGGCCGATATTCTCCAGGGAACTATCCGAAGAAAATACTTTTGTACCGTTACACCAAAAAGGGATTGTCATTGTAAAAATCAACGACAGCAAAGATTCATTCTGCCAAAAGGTAATTTTGTAAGAAGCAGAAAGAAACGAAAGTTAGAAAGCCAGGCTTCGCAAAAGGAATCATTCTTTAGGAATTCAAACCATCCATTCCTTCATATCACCTTTCCGGATTGACAGGTTTTCTATTTTACAGGGACTAGTTTCACCTGCAGTCAGTATTTATTGGTTAACCGATGCAGGATCAGAATTCCTGTATCGGTTATTTTTTTGTAGATTTGTAACTAGTAGTCTGATCGGGAAAGAATTCTGAATCCGACAAATCAGTATTTGAGGCTTTTACATCTGAAACGACCTGTAAAGAGTTAAATGACTGTCAGAGTGTAGTGCTTTACGACAACTAGATTCAATTAAAAACATCTTATTAAGCTAATAATTATGTTTATTTTATGAAAAAGGTCCTAATTATTCTTATAATTTTTAAGTGAACTAAATTAATGGTAATTTTGCAGTGTTTAAGAAAAACAATTGCTGAATATTAAAATCAAATTAAAGATTTATTTATATCCTGATTGGTTTTGAAGAATGAAGAAATCCATAGCTTTTCTGATGATCACATTGGTCAGTTTACTCACAGCACATGCCTCCACCGATACCATTAAAACAGTATATCAGGATGGTGAGTTTAAGACAAGATATACCATCAGGGTCAAGGCGACAGAGAGTGATATTTGTGATGTTGCGAATAAACTGATATATGACTTTCATACTACTCCGGGAAATCTTTTTAGCTGGGCTTTAAAGGATTTAGGGTTACAGGATAAGAAAAAGAATGATATCGTTTTCATCTTAAAGACATCCGCAACCGATGCAAAAACCGGGATTACACATGGAACATTTGATATCGTAGTTCCTTCAATTACATCATTTAATAATGTAGTAGTGGATGCTATCGTATCAAAGACAAAATGTAACAACAAGGAAATGAAGGTTTCGGCCAACATCATTTATTCCAGTTTATTATTAAAACATGGGCTGGCCACATTAACCATGGTGCCTCTAAAAAACAATGAGCAACTGTTTATTGCAAATGTGAGCATAAAATTTGGTTGGTTTTTTAATATCTTTATTACAAAGAAGCGTTACAAAAGCATTGTGGAATGGAGAATTAAGAAATTCACAGAGAATATGAAGGCAGAATGTGAACAAAAGCATGAAAAGTAATTCAACAAATCAGAAAATAATCAACCGGAAGTTTATCAAACAAGGAATTATTCACCTACTAAATGGAAAAACGAACGATACTGTTTCTTTTATTTCTGTCGATTATACTGCCCGCAACTGCATCAGCGACTGATTCAATATCTACCGTGTATAAAAGTGGTGAATTCATTACCTACAGTCAGGCATGGGTAGCAGCTTCCGACAGTGTCAGCAATCAGGTAACTGATGACTTTGATTATCAGATGCACTACAACCTGGATGCGTTGTTTGGGTGGGCTTTAAAAGGATTGAATTTACGGAAAGAGAAGAATGAGTTGATGGTTTTTTATTTTAAGTCTACAACCTATGACAAGGATACCCGGATTATCAGGGGGGTTGGTGATGTGATAGTCCCCGGGGTTATTACCTTTCCAAACATAAAAGTGGACAGCAGGCTTACGGATCGGAGATTTACAAACGGAAAGCGAGCTATCAACCTTAATTTACTCTATTCGGATGGTTTTCTGAAGAATATGAGCAGTACTTTTTCGGTAATTCCCAAAAAAGATAAGACCACATTAATTACATTGGAGACCCATATCCGGTTTGGCTGGTTCTTTAATATATTTATTACCAAGCATCGTTTCAGGCAAATTATGGAATGGAGATTGAAAAGATTCGTACATAATATTAAGATTGAAGCAGAACGAAGGGAAAAATCAGTAAGCTGATCCAACATGCAGGAACAACGATCAAAAGAAAAAATTATTAAAAAAAAGAACAATTCAACAGTTTAAAATTACACATTTAAAACGATTACACGATTCAACATTTTATGGCTGAAAAAACATTACTTGAGAAATTAGAAGGATTACAACATAAGTTCGAAGAGATTTCGACACTGATCACCGACCCCGCCATTGTAGGGGACATGAAACGCTACGTGAAGCTGAATAAAGAATATCGCGAACTGGAAAGAATCATGGAAGCCCAAAAGGAATACCGGACTGCACTATCCCATTTAGCGGAAGCAAAAGAGATACTGGATTCGGAAAGCGACCCTGAAATGCGTGAAATGGCCAAAGGAGAAATTGATGAAATAGAACCTAAGATCCCAGTCATGGAGGAAAACATCAAGTTGCTGTTAATACCTGCTGACCCGGAAGATAACAAGAATGCCATCGTTGAAATACGTGGTGGTACGGGTGGTGATGAAGCAGCTATATTTGCCGGCGACCTCTTCCGCATGTACACCAAATACTGTGAAACTAAAGGGTGGAAAGTTGACATTACCAATACCAGTGAAGGTACATCAGGAGGTTTTAAAGAAGTAATATTTACAGTGTCGGGCGAGAATGTATACGGCACCCTAAAATATGAATCCGGTGTTCACCGGGTGCAACGTGTACCTCAGACAGAAACCCAGGGGCGTGTACATACTTCTGCATCAACGGTGGCAGTACTGCCTGAAATGGAAGAGTTTGATTATGAACTAAAAGAATCAGACGTTAGGGTTGATACATTCTGTTCTTCGGGAGCAGGTGGGCAATCGGTAAACACTACCTATTCGGCTATCCGGTTAGTGCATATTCCAACAGGTACTACTGTACAGTGCCAGGATGAGAAATCACAACATAAAAACAAGGCGAAAGCCATGAACGAGCTCCGTTCCAGACTCTATGCCATTGAACACCAGAAATACCTGGACGAAATTGGTTCGAAACGTAAAACTATGGTTTCTACCGGTGACCGTTCCGCTAAAATACGCACCTACAATTACCCACAGGGACGCATTACCGACCATCGGATCAACTTTACCATTTATAACCTCACAGCCTTTATGGGAGGTGATATTCAGGGTGTGATTGACCAGTTGATAGTCGCTGAAAACTCGGAAAGATTAAAGGAAAGCGAATTGTAATTGGTTAATTAGTTAATTAAGTTGATTTGTTAATTGGTTGATTAAGTTGATTGGTTGATTAAGTTAATTAAGTTAATTTGGTGAATGGGCAATTAAGTACATACAAATTGTAAATAGTCAATGAAAAAATGGTAAATGAAAATGAAACCTGTATTTGAAAGACGGATATTCTGGGACGTTGATTACGACAAACTGGATATAGACGAAAAGGCTAATTTTGTGATAGCCCGTGTATTTGAACGTGGCGATATAGAAGATTTTCGTCAATGTAGAAGGTATTATGGGGATGAAAAAGTAGAAAACGTCATTTTAAATGTGTCTTTCTTACCTTTACATCGAATGTATTTAGCAGCAGCCGTTATTAATCATGATGTATCCGAACTCAAATGTTACACACAAAGACAATTGAACCCAGAACTTTATCCATATTAAATGAATTAATGCAAATCCATGATTTAAACCAGTTTAGTCTGGTTGGTGGAACTGCACTATCATTAAAATACGGTCATAGATTATCAGTAGATTTAGATTTATTTTCTGATCAGGAGATGAATAAAGATTTGCTTATAGACTTTTTGAAGAAAAAGTACACGGATCGCTTTATTATCGAAAATACCCAGGCGAAATGGGGTATTTTCTGTTATATTGACAACATTAAAATTGACATTGTTCAATATCCACATAGTCTTATTGGTAAAATAGAAAATATTGAATCCATACGATTATATCACGATAAAGATTTAATGGCCATGAAAATTCAGGCCATATTAGGGAGAGGAAAGAAAAAGGATTTTTGGGATATTGCCGAATTATTAGAACACTATTCTATACAAGAAATGATGACATGTCATAAAGCTAAATATCCAAATCAAATGTTAGGCATTTCAATTCCACAAGCATTAACATATTTCGTAGATGCTGATGATAGCGAAGAACCAATTACTATCAAACCTATGACCTGGGAAGAAGTTAAGTCCAACATTTCTAATAAAGTGAGAGAATTTCTCCTATAAAACAATTTAAATTATCATTACTCAAAATAAACAATGACTAAACAAGAACTTTTTGAAAACATACAACGCAAGAAATCATTTCTTTGCGTAGGATTGGATACAGATGTAAATAAAATTCCGGAACATTTGTTTGATGATTCGGAAGATCCGATCTTTGAATTTAATAAAGCAATTATTGATGCTACAGCCGATTTATGTGTAGCGTATAAACCCAACCTGGCATTTTATGAAAGCCTGGGTATTGAAGGCTGGGAAGTGCTGGAACGGACAGTTGATTATATCCGTGAGAATTATCCCGATCAGTTTATCATAGCGGATGCAAAACGTGGTGATATTGGGAATACTTCCGCTATGTATGCCCGGACATTCTTTGGCAATATGGATTTTGACTCCGTAACCGTGGCTCCGTATATGGGAGAAGATTCAGTGACTCCCTTCCTGACTTACGAAGGCAAATGGGTTACCTTGCTGGCATTGACTTCGAACAAGGGTGCATTTGATTTTCAACTCATGAAAGATAAATCAAGCGGTGACCTGTTGTATGAAAAAGTATTGAAAACTTCCCAGACCTGGGGAACAGATGAAAACATGATGTATGTGATCGGTGCTACTAAGGCTGAAATGCTGACTGATGTGCGTGCCATTGTACCGGAACATTTCCTGTTGGTTCCCGGAATAGGAGCGCAAGGTGGAAGCCTTGAGGAAGTAGCCAAATATGGTTTAAACAGCACGTGTGGACTTCTGGTGAACTCTTCGCGCCAGATCATTTATGCTTCATCCGAAAAAGATTATGCTGAGGCAGCCCGTGCAGAAGCATTACAGGTACAAACAGAAATGGAGTTTCTATTAAAACAGGCAGAATTAATATAAAAGACTATCTGTTTAACAAAACAAAAGGCTCTTAATTTGAATGGATTAAGAGCTTTTATTTTAGTTATTAGTTTCACATAAAATCAAATCACAATTCGATTCCACAGCATCAATATTTGCACCAAGTTCCTTGTAGAAATTAATAGCCGGTTGGTTCCATTCAGAAACCTGCCAACGTAGCTTTTTACAGTTTTCTGCTTTGGCAAACGCTATTATTTCATTTATCAGCTTGGTTCCAATACTTGCATTTCTAAATTTAGGTCGAACATACAAATCATCCATATACAATGATTTTCCGATCCAGGTATAATAAGCTAAGAAATAAGTCACATAGCCAACGATCTCATTTTCATCATTTACCGCCACAAATCCTGTCAAAGACTCTTTCTCAATAATCATTTGTTCCACAGAGTTAGTCATTTTTTCAGGAAGTTTTTCAAAGAGTGCGAATTCTTTGAATAGACTAATCAATACCGGGAAGTCAATCTCTTGAATTTTTCTTACAGATACAATCATATTCTCAATTTTAATGTACAAAGATATGAATAATCAAAAAAATATCCCGAAACTCTTTTTATAATTTCGAGACAACTAAAGTATCGATACAATTTTATTAGTTTGTTTGTTGCATTTTTTCCATTGTATGCCATAGTTTGTCATCAACAGGTACAGGAGCTGTAAGACTTATCTGCAATTTAGAAACCGGGTGTATAAATTCAATGGAACGTGCATGTAGACTGATGCCTCCGTTGGGATTGGAACGTGGGAAACCATATTTCAGGTCGCCCTTAATCGGGCAACCCATCTTGGCCAACTGGCAACGTATTTGATGATGACGGCCTGTTTCAAGATGAACCTCCAGCAAATAGTAGGTATCGGAATGAGCTATTAACCGGTAACTCAACGCTGCTTTCTTGGCATCCGAACGTTCTTTATCGTAGGCAACTGATTTGTTTTGTTTTTCATTGCGAACCAAATAATGTTCAAGTCTTCCTTCAGGTTGTTCCGGCTTTTCCTTTACAATTGCCCAATAAGTCTTCTTGACTTCCTGATTCCGGAACATCTCATTCAAACGGGTCAATGCCTTGCTTGTTTTAGCAAAGAGCACTACCCCACTCACCGGCCTGTCCAGACGATGGGTTACTCCCAGAAAGACTTCTCCGGGCTTATTGTATTTTTCTTTCAGGTAAAGCTTAATAGTTTCCGAAAGAGGTTGATCGCCGGTTTTATCACCCTGTACTATTTCAGAAGTGCTTTTATTGACAGCAATGATATGGTTATCTTCGTAGAGAACGGTCATCTTAAAATTTACTATTTAATCATTTACTATTTAGTCATTTACTATTTAGCCATTAATTGATTATTCAATAACTTAATTAACGAATTAACTCAATTAACCAATCAACTTAATCAACCAATCACCACCCTCTGCCGAACAGCTTCGTAAATCAAAATACCAGCTGCAACCGATACGTTTAACGAACCAATACTACCCAGCATTGGAATACTCACCATCTCGTCGCAAAGACGTAAATGATCGGGGTTTACTCCTTCGTCCTCTGCTCCCATGATAATGGCAATAGGTTCTGTCATGATTGCCTCGGTATAGTTTTTGGTAGCCTTTTCACTTGCAGCAACAAGTTTAATGCCCGAAGACACTAAGAATTTAAGTGCATTGCCCAGGTTTTCTTCACGACAGACGGGAATTGTAAGCAATGCTCCGGCAGAAGTCTTTACAGCATCAGCATTAATGGCTGCACCACCTTTTATGGGAATAACAATGGCATCTACTCCCGCACATTCACAGGTACGGGCAATGGCACCAAAATTACGGATATCCGTTACTCCATCAAGGACAACTATAAATGGCATTCTTCCTTCTTCGTATATCCCAGGAATAATGTCCTCAATATTCTGATACGTGATAGCCGAAATAAATGCCACTACACCCTGGTGATTCTTGGTGGTGATACGATTAAGCTTTTCAATCGGTACATACTGAACCGGCACTTTATGACCTGTCAGGGCATTGAATAGTTCACGGGATAGTTCACTGGTCATATCCCGGCGCATCAGTATTTTTTCAATCTCTTTCCCGGCTTGTACAGCTTCAATCACTGCACGGATTCCAAATATCATATCCTTTTCCGGACGTTGTTTATTTTTGTAGTTTATCATTGTTATTCTTATTATTAATAACTTTAGTAAAGTTTGAAACTTTGGTAAGTTAGTTTTGTTTTTTTAATTAATTGTCATTCATCAAGTTCAATTTGTCAAACATCCAGAAGATTAAGGACAGAGCGACACCAGTTACAGCAGCAAAGGCCATACCCTTAAGTTGAACCGAACCAATATTGATGGCTGCACCACTCACCCCTACTACAAAGACAACTGCACCAAGAACCATATTCCGGTTTTTACTGAAATCCACTTTTTGTTCTACATACATCCGGAAACCCTGAACAGCAATCACCCCATAAAGCAACATGGTAATCCCTCCTAACACAGGTGTAGGAATCGTAGAGATAGCGGTGGATATTTTGCCAACAAACGAAAATGTAATAGCTAAAAGGGCTGCTCCTCGAATCACCCAGACGGAATATACATGTGTAATGGCCATGACACCAATATTTTCACCATAAGTGGTATTAGGAGGTGAACCTACAAATCCCGAAATGACATTACTGATACCATCACCCAGCAATGAACGGTGTAAGCCGGGTTTTTTCATTAAATCTTCCCCTGTAATTTTACCTGTAACAATAAGGTGACTGATATGTTCTGCCAGTACCACGATACATGC
>Ga0302286_10002466_pt1 | contig 12886 bp, 3 predicted proteins | sample III_Fen_E2_3_FD_198765 | JGI IMG/M metagenome (GOLD analysis project Ga0302286, IMG submission 198765) | Peat permafrost microbial communities from Stordalen Mire near Abisko, Sweden - III_Fen_E2_3 | ecosystem: Environmental > Terrestrial > Soil > Wetlands > Permafrost | place: Sweden: Abisko...
CCTTGAAGGTAGTCTTCACCGACACACTATCCATCACAGCATCAACAGCAACACCCGACAATGCCAGGCGTTCATGAAGAGGGATACCCAGTTTTTCAAATGTTTTCAGTAATTCGGGATCTACTTCATCCAGATTCTTCGGGGCATTCTTACGCGGAGCAGCATAATATGCAATACTCTGATAATCAATTTCAGGGATATCCAAATGAGCCCAGGTGGGCATTTTCATGGTAAGCCAGTGTCTGTATGCTTTTAAACGAAACTCCAACAACCATTCAGGTTCGTTCTTTTTTGAAGAAATGAGTCTTACGACATCTTCATTAAGGCCGATTGGAATAATGTCTGTTTCAATGTCGGATGTGAATCCATATTTATATTCGCCTTGGGTTACCTGTTCTAATATTGCTTCTGACATAATATCTTTTTATTATAGAGACAGATGAAAAAATCATCTTTTTTTGAAATAAGCTGCAAAGGTACAAAAAAAATGTATTTTCAAATGCTAAAATCTTAGCCTACCTGCAGTAAAAACATAACACCTTCCACAGCCTATTTGTTTTAATCCGCTTTTTTATTGACATTAATTGAGAAGTTAGTCCTTTTCAACCCTATGAAAAAAAGAAAGGAAACAAGATATCTCTCATTTCCTTTCGCGTAAAATACAGTCTATATAAGACAAACCACTAAAAGTTCAAGGTGAAAAGATAACCCTATTACCTTTTCTTTTGCAGTTGTTTTTGAATCTTCTTAATGGCCGAATCTATCGATTTCTCAGGTTCAATAACATTGTACTCGCCCCAGAACTGATGATCCGTAAATCCGGTGGCTTCATCACTGATGATAACAGTCGGTTTTAATTTCTCTTTAAAATCAATCGAGTTCTCCTCCGACCCTTTACCCCAATCGGTTACTGCCATCTCAACTGTGGAGAAATAATTGGTGTTGAACAACTTCTTTTTCCAGATAATCTTGAGGCCCAGCTCAATACGGCTATACGAATAATACCATTTCCCATCTTTTTCCAGAAAGTCCATCCTGTACTTTGTCTCTGTAGGATAAACACGGGCATTGAACGGCTTTTTCATAATAAACATTTTGGCAGCTGCATCCCTGTCAGTAATGTTCAGGCTAAAGACAGCACTCTTCAACGCTAAACTCTGTGCATCGATAAAGAGTTTTCCGAAGTATAGAGGGTCTGTTTTGGTAGGTCGTTGTTTAAAATCAAGAACGTATATTAACCTGTTATCCGCATAGGTGGAACGGTCGAATGTAAAATCATAATTATTGAACATATCATCGGTGAACAGATAATCCGGGTTTTTCATGATATCCAGGTACAACGAATTAAAAGGACCTCCCTGCAATTTGAATGTCAGGGTATCCAGTTTGGTGTAATCGGCCTTTTTCCTTGCTTTATAAAGCTTCACTCCATCAGCTTTGTACGACGTGTAGGGTTGTTTGTTGATTTCAACCACTGCTTCAGAGAGCGAAACATACGACCGGTTTTTCTTAATGGTTTCCCTGTAGAAGGCAGTCATCAGGGTTTGTGTGTTGAAATAGTTTACACCTTTTTTCTCTAAAACAGCCCGCATGAGTAATTCGGCATCTTTAGAAACAACATTTAATTCCGGCAGGTTTACCGAAGAAGGCTCCAGTTCAATACGCGTCTTTTCAGTCTTCAGGTCTTTCAAAGAAACGGTTTTGTTTTTAAATCCGATATAGCTCACGATAATCTTTGGATCGGCAACTTCCTTTGGAATCTTCAGGGAGAATTCACCTTCACTGTTTGAAATGCTTGAGATATTCATTCCTTTTACAATCAGACTGGCAAATGCCAGTGAAGTCCCGGACTTCTTATCTACAATTTTGCCTTTGTATTCAATAAAACTATCCGGATCCCCTACCTTGGATGCCGGCAACTGGCTTTGAGCAATAATATTAACAGGCAACATAAAAATAAGCAGGGCATACAGATAAACAGACATTCTTCTGTTAAATGAAAAGTCTACTCGTGGTTTCATAGTCCAACGTATTTAGTTTATGGTTTTAAAGAATAAATCTATCCGGATATAATAAATGGCAAGTAAAAATCCTTTTAACTAATATAACAATTAAAACAATGTAAAAGTTGAATATAGTGTACTAATTAATACCATTTTAAACCAAATACAGAGACAAAAATCTCTGAGTCGGGAAATCAACATATGGATGCTTTTTTGCATACAGGGCTGTCTCAGGCGCTGCATACATTGGCAGAATATGTATTTAACCCTAGAACCTGATTTTGTACGATTGAAAATGTTGGTTTTGTTTCACCTGCATGATATATATCCCCTTTTGAGGAAGATTAAAGCTCATTTCGGAAGTAACATTCTGATATGAATGGATCTGTTTGCCCAGCATATCCAACACCATGACATCACTATTTGCGGGTAAGTTACGGACTGTAATCCCATCCGAAGCAACACTCCATATAACTGGATTCACAGCATGATCATCGACCCCGCTGTTCACACTCAACGTACGAACTGTAATCTGATCGGACAGGATGGTTGAATTACCTTCCGGAGCAACTGTATAAAAATACGTTAAATCGCTTTTTAAATCAGTCACTGAGTAATTCAACACAGCTCCTACTGATTTAGGATACCCGGCCAATGATACCGGCATTTGGGCAACACCCTGGGTGGCCAGTTTTAGATAATCCACATATAAGCGATGCCCGGATCCGGCATAAGAATATAATGATATGGATGAAGTACTTGTCTTTATAGGAATATTAACCGTGAAATCCTGATAGTCTGCAGTTGTTGTCCATTTAGCCAGTGTGTCGGCATTTACAAGGATCATAAGTTTAGGGTCTGCATCAGAACCATATCGTTTTGCTCGAACTGTAAGCACAGTAGCTGATGTTGAAAGGTCAATAACCGGAGTGGTTACTTTTCCATAATTGCTACTGGATGACATTTTAACGTTACTGGCAAGCGAATTGTCTGTATAACCTGATCCTGCCCAACCTGCCGGAATGCCTGAAGTACCTGTTCCTGTCAGGAAATCCTGTTCCAGAAGAGTCTTTGGAGCTGCACTGCCATCTCCCACCAACGTGTAAACATTCAGCTTATAGCCTGTTGCATTGGCCGAAGAGGTCCAGTTAGCCGTAAAGCCGGTTGTGGTAATGTTATTGGCTGACAAGGCAAGAAAACCATCCACCGAGGTAGCGGTTAATGTAACCGGAGTAGTTGTGATTCCGCCTCCTGATATGGTCAGCTGTGCTGTCTGGGTGCCCAGCACCTGTGCCGAATAATTTAGTCTTAACCGGTATCCGGCAGCCACACTTGCCATGCCAATAGTGGTTACGGGAATTGAGAATGCCGAAGCATTTGCACCGCTAAGGCTGACAGTCAAATCACCTGTTAGATTAGCACCTTTAATAAGAACTGATGCGGTATCGGTTGTCTGGAAGCTTACTTTCTCAAAATCAACCGTAACACCACTGGATGGAGAACCCAGGTAAGGGGTTGTGATAGCTGTAGGAGCAAAGACTTCAGTTGTCTTGTTTCCCCAGATATATTCTTCCAATCCGGGGTAGTCAATAAATGGGTTCCGGTTGTTCTGCACCCCGTAAGCAGCATTATTCCGAATAATTTCTTTTGCACTGACAGGATCCTGACGGCTCCATTTCAAAAACAAATTCATGGCATAGGTAGTCAGGCCTAAATGGGCAGTACTGTAGACCACATTGGCTCCTGCAATCCAACTTTCGCACAACCCGGCATACCGTGTTGCCATATAAAAATAAGTACGGGCAAAATCGCCTTTATATTCATCGATGGGTTCAAAGACAATTCCTGAGTAATCTGCAGAACTGGAAGTTCCAAGCTTGCTTCCATTCAGGGAAGTATAACTGGCCACACCCACTTCACCGTACGGGTAATTACTGCGTTCACCATTTACTTTCCCGTCCGTGGGATAAACATTGAAGATATCGCTCACCATGGGTGAGTCGGAGTTGAACCAGCTTTGAGGAGAAGTATGTTCCCGGTTATAACAATCGCATTCGGCTGAATAGCTTCCACATTGTTTTGTTCCCGGAGTAAAGGTGCAATTGGAATACATATCCCACACTTTCCCGCTTGAATTTGTGTCAGTTGTTTTGTAAGCATTCCATAAACCATCATAGGTCACCACACTTTGGCCGTTTGAAATAATAGCCTGCAAGGCAGTACGTAATGTGGATGTGTTTTTGCCGGATGCAGAACTGTAATATCCGGCAGGAGCTTGTGCAAAAATTGAAAGTGTAAAAGCGAGAAAGAGAAAAGTAGAAAGTTTTTTCATAAAATTACTTTGAAATATGTAAAAAATTAAGTGTAGAGGATAGCAAAAGTAAGAATATTGTTTCGTTTATTGATGTATTTTTACATTTTTATGATATTATTGAGTGAATATTTAGCTCGCGTCTAATATAAACACCCCCTTTTTTTGTTAATACTAAATCCGTATTACAATTCATTGATGTATCGGATCGGTAAAAGGATCTTTGATGTTTTTTCAATATCGAAAGATTGGCCTACTTTTGCATTCTGAACATAAATAGATTTTCAGACTTAAAAACTTGCTTCACCCATTTTATTATGATAAAAGTAAAAACGCCCGATACAGCTCATGAAACCCTGAAATATCAGATACCACCGGAAAGCATCAGGCTTCTGGCTGATTATGAACGCGCCCCATCAGTATCCATTGATTCTAAGAAAGAATATATGCTGCTTAGCTATTACAGCACATATAAGACGCTGGAGGATTTAAACCAGCAAGAAATGAGCATGGGTGGATTGCGTATTAATCCTGTCACCAATATCAGTTCAACCATCAATTACATCCATAACCTGAAGGTGCGTAAGGTCATTGACACTGAACCCGTACAGGTTAAAGGGTTGCCTGCTCATCCACGGATTGCATTTATCTCCTGGTCACCCGATGAAAAGAAAATTGCATTCACCCATACAGATATGAAAGGGGTTGAGTTGTGGGTTCTTGATGTGGCTACAGCAACGGCAACAAAGCTCACTGAACCAAAGGTAAATGCCAACCTGGGTAATCCGGTCAACTGGTACAGAGACAGCCGTTATTTATTAGTCAGGATACTGCCGAAAGTACGTCCGGCATTGATTGATCCAAAAATGGAATTACCTGAAGGCCCGATCATATCCGTCAGTGATGGTTCTACATCCCAGAACCGTACCTACCCCGACTTGCTTAAGAATGTATCCGATGAGATTAATTTTGTGACACTCACTTCTTCCGAGTTATACAGAGTAGACCTAATGGGGGAAGCTGAATTATTCAAGGAAGAAGATATGTATGCCGGAGAATCGTTCTCTGCCGATGGGAAATACGTACTTGTTACCACCCTGCGTAAGCCATTTACCTATGTTGTTCCGCTCAACCGCTTTCCGCAGCATTCCATAGTATATAACCTGGCCGGCGAAGAAGTAAAAACGGTCAATGAGGTACCTCTATCCGAAGTATTGCCCAAAGGGTTTATGGCTGTACGGAAAGGCAAACGGGGGTTAAGTTGGAGACCGGATAAGCCGGCAACACTGTACTATGTGGAAGCACTCGATGGGGGAGATCCAAAGACAAAAGTGGATTACCGGGATGCCCTGTACCAATGGGAAGCCCCTTTTAAGGAAACTCCTGCATTTATTTCAAGGACTATTTCCCGCTTTTCACACGTAATATGGGGCAATGAAAAGGTGGCTGTATTGCAGGATGAATGGTATGATACACGGAATGAAAAGACCTATCTCATCAATCCGGAGAAAGCGGAAGAAAACCCAAGGGTCATTAACGACCGGAACTTTCAGGATGTATATTCAGATCCCGGTAACTTTGAAACAGTGAAAAATGAGTATGGAAAGTACGTACTGGCCATAGAGAACAACAACCTGTACAGCGTTGGCGAGGGTCATACTCCCAACGGGCAATTCCCGTTCATTGATGTCTTTAATCTCAAAACATTAAAGTCTAAAAGGTTGTACCAATCGGCATATACCGATAAGATGGAAGAGATTGTGGACGTAGAGGACTTTAAAAAAGGAGAAGCATTGGTACGCCTGCAGTCTAAAAATGAATATCCCAACTACTACTTCCGGAACATCAATGTTAAAAATGATCTGACCCGGATAACCAATTTCCCCAATCCTTTTGAAAGCATAAAGGATGTATACAAGGAAGTGATAAAGTATAAACGGGCTGATGGGGTGGAACTCTCAGGCACATTGTATTTGCCGATAGGGTACGATAGGTCTAAAAAGGAGAAACTGCCTTTGCTTATCTGGGCATACCCGGCCGAATACAAAGACAACTACAGTGCCGGACAAAGCACTGCCAACTCCAACGAGTTTACCTTCCCGTACTACGGATCGTTTGTGTATTGGGTAACACGTGGATATGCCGTACTTGATGATGCAGCCTTCCCGATCATTGGGGTAGGAAAAGAGGAACCAAACGATACCTTTATCGAACAACTGGTATCAAATGCCCGGGCAGCCATTGATGCAGTCGATTCACTGGGCTATATCAACAGGAAGAAAGTAGCGGTAGGAGGACACTCATATGGCGCCTTTATGACCGCAAACCTGCTGACACATTCCGATCTGTTTGCCTGTGGGATAGCCCGCAGCGGTGCTTATAACCGTACATTGACACCATTCGGTTTCCAGAGTGAGCAGCGGAATTACTGGGATGCACCGGATACGTACAATGCCATGTCGCCGTTTATGAATGCAGATAAGATGAAAACACCCTTGCTGTTGGTTCACGGCGAGGAAGACAACAATCCGGGTACATTTACTTTACAGACGGAGCGCTATTTCCAGGCATTAAAGGGATTGGGAGCACCTGTACGGTTATTGATCCTTCCTAAAGAAGCACACAGCTATGTCGCCCGGGAGAATATCCTGCATTTACTTTGGGAACAGGACAGGTTTTTGGAAAAACACCTTAAATAATTAAGTGGGTAGTTTTTAGTTGGTAGTAGGTAGTTGGTAGTAAGTAGTCGGAAGTCGGTAGGAAGTAGGAAGTAGTCGGTAGGAAGCAAGTAGTTTCCACGATCAGAAAATTAAACAACAATAAAGATAACGAACCATCCCGATAGTTTGGGGATCACATTAGAAACAATTTTTTAAGCTATATCATTTAGTCTGATTTCTTAAAATACCGATAAGTATTTCCTATTGTGTCCTTTCTTTTTTCTTTTTTCTTTTGTGTCCTATTGTGCCTATTGTGGTTTTGTTCTTGTTGATTCGTAAAGCAAAAATTCATAATCCTTAATCCATAATTTAGTATGCTTCACGCATTTTAAATTATGAATTATGAATTATGAATTCTTAATTTAGTGTTTGAAAGTACTTATTGCATCAGCACTTTCAACACTTTAGTCCCATCAGCTGAATTAACCTTTACAATCCAGACGCCTTTACTAATTGTAAAATCAGTATCAACACTGGTATTACGGGTTACAACCAATAAGCCGTCAAGCCCGTAAATATCAATCCGGGTATTCGATGTCACATTGGTAATAAACAATTTACTCCCATTAGCATACACCTGTACCGAAGAAAAGGATTGTGGTATAGATACTGCATTTGGAGTTTCACTTGCTACCAGGGAAGGAATCGGATCCCAGTTGTCGGTACCTTTGGTAAAGTTGAAAGTTGTAATCGCGGTTCCATCAGTCAACGTTGGTGCTGTTAGCATTGTTGACCATGAAGCACGGCTGGCAGCATTGTTTTCACCAGATAATTCAACGGTTCCGAATTCATACATCTTATTCGATGTCCCGCCTAACGTGCTGAGCCAACCTTCCGGAGCAATCATAGACTTGCCTGCAAAATCCGGATTATTGGTCTTTTCAATGGTCGTATTGTAGAACACCACTTCACTGGTAGTTGCCTGCCATGGACGGCCTAATTCTCCCGGTTTCGACAGGTAAACAGAAGCTGTTTCAGTACCCGGTTTCGCTGAAGTAACATTACATCCGTACATCAGGTATCCGCGTGCAGTGCTTTGTTGTGCAGCAGTGAGGTATGCAACATCCGTGCTTACTTCGCTTGTATTCATTGCCAGATCGCTCTTATAGGCAACCAACGTCATACCACCAAAGATATAATCGGTGCCGCCCATGATAACGCCCTTGTAATTCACTACCCTGGCTTTCTCAGCCCCATAGTATGAATCCTGGCGACCAACAATCCTGCATTTATAAAGGATAGACTTATCGGCACTACTTGCGTAGGCGATGGCAGCAGCTCTTTCTACAAAGCTCTTATTCTGCACAGCCGTGTTCCCTATATCCGTAGGACGGGTTCCTTTACCTCCAGACGCCCATTCCTGTACTACATCCTGAGATTCCTTCTTAGAGATGTATTGATTGTAGGAATTTTCGAAGATGATATTAGCCGCCTGGAAACCTACTCCTGAAACAAAAACAGTCGTATTCCAGTATGATCCGTTAGTAGTTCCACTGCCGGTATTTGTATAGGTAGTGTACCCGTTCTCCTTGTTCACTCTCAATGCATCGGCACTCCATTTCTGGTCAGTTCCCATGCTGTAATAATTGTACCCATGGCCATAGTACGAAGTGATTCTGACTGCATTGGCATCAATATCAACCCCTTTGTTTGCCAGGGCGATACTTGGAGTTGCAGAAGCATTTACAATAGAGACACTATCAATATCAATCATCAGCATTTCTTCGTAGTTACCCGGATCAACCACAATCTTTACACGTTGTTTGGCAGGTCGTACCATGGCACGTGCAGCTGACAGGGCATCATTGATAGTCTGGTATTGCTTGCCGGTACCCACGGTAATGGTAGGTGAATAAGGCAGCGTAGTTGCTACACGTACATCAGTCAGGTAGCTTGATGTCCCGGTGATATTGGTGATAGTCATGTAATCGGGAGTGGTCCCGCCATAGATGTATTCCCTGGTTTCAAATGCCGTAGTACTTCCGGTTGAAGTATTAGTTTTAACTGTATCACCGGGCACAACAACAAATTTGGCTGAATAATAAAAAGTAATCACTACTTTCTGACCCGGGCTTACAGGTACTTTTGCAGTTCCTGTTCCGCTCATTACCAGATGCCCTTTGGCTATTTCGTTGGCTACAGTACCTGTGAAGAGCATACCCTTGTAGGAGGTCGTTGTTCCGCTGACAATTGTCGCATCATCAAACGACCAGTCGGTAACAGCCGTAAAGGCTAATGGCTTGGAGATGGCAGCACCATTCACTGTCAGATTGGAAGTAGCTCCCAGTTGCAACGGATACGCATCCAACCCTGAACAGGCTATTTTATAAACACCATCCCTCAACACGATACCACTTACACCTGTGAACGTATACGAATAACCTGATTCGTTCAGATTGGTGAATGTAGTAACCAACAACGCTTTCTGTGTGTCGGTCAACCCGGCTGCAGTGATTGTTACCGGATAAAGCGGTTTAGCTGCGAAATTAATTGTTCTTACAGAGTCACGTTTAATGGTGATTGTATCGACAGAAATAGCATAATCGTTGACTCCCGTAGCTGCAATCTTATACCTGCAGTTCGGCTCAATGGATACGGAGTATGTACCTGCCGTAGCATTAATCACCGGTGTCGGAACGTAAATCTTCGGTACGGTCGGTGTAAAGGTAAGTGCTACCTTAGCCAACTGAGCACTTGTAAGACCGGTGATCGTTCCTGTCAATGAATTTATAATCACTTTCTTGATAGCAATCTCGTGAGTTGCATCAGCCGTAAGCGCTATCGAAGCACCGTTTGTAATGATATATCCGTTGGCATTGCCCAGGCTCAGTGAATAGGTATATCCGGCAGGAACCTTCAGGCTGTAGCTGGTGCTCCCCGAAGGTATCGTGTCACTCCATGATTTACCTGCTGCATTTGTCAGGATAATGCTGTATCCCGAAGGAATACCCGGGGCATCGCTCATATTCAGGTTACCACTAAGCGTTATGTAAGTGGCATCTTTTCTCAGCACACGGAAGTAGAACGGTTTATCAACGGTATCATAGATATGATAGACACCTGTTTTTTTAGCTACATATTTGGCAATAGCTACCGTAGTAGTGGTATTAACCACATCTTTTTGGTTAGCATCAGCCATATACTGGAATGTCAGTTTTCCTGCAGTGCCTCCAGCCTTGGTATATAGGGTAACTTCATCATCCGCACTTAGTGTCAGGCCTATATACCTGCCGGTGGCAGCTGCTGAATTCACATAAATGGCACCGGTCAATGTATCCGTTACTGCACCGGTAGTTACGTATGATGGGCAGCTATTTGCATCATACCGGGTCAGATTCGTGTTGGATGTTCTCAAACGGTCACTCGTACTGACACCAACCCAACTAAGTACTCCGGATGTGAAGTTAGGCAGCGTATTTGCCGCTGATCCGACTGTAATGGTGGTAGCATACCAACCGTTGATTGTTGCCACATTCAGCTTGTTGTTGTAACGTGCTGTATCCAACTGGGCAGCGCCAAAGTCCCATGCATCTGTTTTCACTGTTCTCACTATCTGAGCAGCATTTTCAATGGATACACTGTGAATATAGATTTCCCCTTTCGGGAAGTTGACACTCTTCAGAGTAGCGGTAATGAGTCCGGCAGTACCGGTATAGGTAAAACTGTGCGAAGAGCAGACAGCAATAGTATCTTTGGCCTGGACAGTGCCCAATACCTTACCACCGGCATCTTTCAGTTCAAAAACGGCATCTTTGGAACTTCCATACTGGCAGGTACCAAAGGTTATGGTTGCATTTCCCGCTACAATCATATTCATAGAGTTACCCGGGAACATAACTGCACCGTGAGCGGAATCGTGATAGCCAAATTGTTTTGCGATGGTATCATTATTACTTTTCAATGTAAGTATGCCATCGGTCGGAATAAAGGTACTATACCGTAATGCAGTATACGAAGTCTGAGGAAGCACACTTCCATCCATGAAATTATAGCTGTATGTCTTTCCTGCAACAGCCGAAACAGAAGTACTGTTGTCTTTAATCAGAATCTTATAACCGTACGGCTTGGTAGCGGTATTTGCATAAGTAACCTTCAGGGTATCGCCGGTCACGCTTACTCCGGAGATATTACCCGAATAAGTGGTTGCAACACTTGCCAGTGATTTTCCGCCCAGATTGATACGTATGGAAGCTAGATCGGTTGTTGCACTGATAACCGTTCCGGCAGCCACTGTTACCGTTGGATTCGCAGAGGAATTAGCTCCTGCAGTCAGGCCAACAGTTACGCCGTTCACCACAATTTCCCCGGCTTTCTGTACCCACGGTGTCAGATCAACGGCATAAGGATAAGGATCTACTTCGATGTAAGGAATATAGTTTGTTCCTGTAAAATCAAGAGTAACCGTTCCTGCAGTTCCCACATACAGGAATTTTATAGACGAACCATCCTGATCGTAACAGTTCGTGGTTTGATTTGTTTTCGAAACAGCATCAAAACTGCCGGTAGTACTCGAAACTGTGATCATTCCACTGGAATACTTACAACCTCCTATCTTAAGGTAAGAATTACCGGTAACCTGCAAGGTAATCTGGTTCCCTGCTTTGAATACCGAGCCGTGTTGCGTACCATTATAGGAATAGGCGTTGCTTGATCCGGCAACAACACCAACAAGACCTTTACTTATAGTCGTATTTCCTGTAGTATTGGTTGGAACAATGGTTCCATCCCGAAAATCATAATAATAAACAATATCATTCACTGCGGTTGTATTAACAACTCCAGGTTGCAATGGATAAATATCAATTTTGGGAAGATAAACATCCGATCCAGCAGCTGTTGCTGTGAAAACCAACGTATCCGCAACCCCAGAATAAACAAAATCGTAAGTGTCAGTTTTGTCGTTTGTTACTTTGGTTAGCTGGGTACCCAGATCCACTCCTGCTTTCGAGGCTCCCTGCAAACTCAGGCTGGAATAGCTCGAACCTAAAAATTTAAGGGCACAACTTCCTGATACGGCGATTTTAATTACATTGGTTTTTTTCATGTCCAGGCCGTACCCACCACTATTATAGCTGTAAGCACCGCCTAATTTCAGGGAGCCATCCGTACTCTGTTTGTTGGTAATGATGGTTCCATCGGTAAAGTCATACGTAGTCTTGCCGTGCAAATAACTGTTGTCATAGACTTTAATGCTGTACAATTTTGGCGAAGAGGTTTGACTAAAGGCAACTTTTAGGGTATCATGCGAAATTGTAACCCCTTTGATACTATCGGTAAATGAAGGTGTATATGTGGATAAAGCTGCACCGCCAAGATTGAGGGCAACATTTCCTGCAGAAGGTGTGGCTCCTAACACAACCCCTTCGCTGAGGGTAACAACTGCATCATCGGCTGAAGTAGCTCCTGAAAGAAGTGAAATAGTTTTCCCGTTAAGAGTAATAGTCCCTTTCTTTTGGACATAACTTCCTAATGTAACCTGATAAGGTGTAGGAACGATCGATATGTAAGGGACGTATGTTGTTCCTGAGAAGTTCAACGTCACCGTTCCTGCGGTTCCAACATACAGGAAATCAACAGTCGAAGCAGGATAACAAGGGGAAGCTGCTGCTTTTGAAGTTACATTAAAGCTCCCGGTAGTACTGGAAACACTGATAATTCCGGCAGAATACTGGCATCCTCCCACTTTGATATAGGAGTTACCGGCTACTTTCAATGTGATCTGGTTCCCGGGTTTTAATATTGATCCGTGTGTAGTTCCATTGTATCCGTATGTATTCGAACTTCCTACGGTCAGGCCGAAAAGTCCCGCTGTAATAGCAGTATTTCCGGTTGTTGTGGTAGGTATAATGCTT
>Ga0302286_10002472_pt1 | contig 12862 bp, 13 predicted proteins | sample III_Fen_E2_3_FD_198765 | JGI IMG/M metagenome (GOLD analysis project Ga0302286, IMG submission 198765) | Peat permafrost microbial communities from Stordalen Mire near Abisko, Sweden - III_Fen_E2_3 | ecosystem: Environmental > Terrestrial > Soil > Wetlands > Permafrost | place: Sweden: Abisko...
ATACAATGGGAACATCATCCAGTTCAGGAATCTTCCCAAAATACTACTCACTCCATACATGGCGGTTTCTTTCGCCAGTTTTTTCATTTGTTTTTCTGCCATAAATCAGTTACAAGGTTTGTGTTACAAGTTCCCCAAAAGTTAATTTCATTTCCGTTTAAAGTGATTCAACAACTTTTCCATCCACTTCATTTCGGGCGATGGTTCAAAATCTTCGGCTTTCAGGTAACCTTTTTCAAAGAGTAGTTTTATTGTATCTTCAACTTGCTCCTCGGGTACCTGAAGTTGTATTCCACCATCTACCAAATCAATGTATGCCCGATTTATAATTTCATTTTTTCCAAAACAGTCAATACCACAAGATTCGAGATACGATTTAGCCATTTCAAAATCTATTGACTGGCTAAAAGTTCTTACAGTTACTAATTTGTCCATATTCAATGAGTTTCCAAAGATATAAAAATTAAAATCATATTGACGTTTAAATATCAGTCAAGTTTCGGTTTTGTAAAACTCCTTCAGGGTTTTGGGGTCTAAAATAATGTTCCCGTTTCTCCTAATCTTACTTTTCCTAAATGTTTGTATGCCAACTCTGTTACTTCACGACCACGCGGTGTACGTTTCATAAATCCTTCTTTAATAAGGAATGGTTCGTAAACCTCTTCAATGGTTCCTGCATCTTCGCCTAATGCAGTGGCAATAGTAGTCAAACCAACCGGACCTCCACTAAACTTATCGATAATGGTATTCAATATTTTATTGTCAATCTCGTCCAGTCCGTATTTGTCGATGTTCAGGGCTTCGAGTGCATAACACGCGATTTCCACATCGATGCTACCGTTACCTTTCACTTGCGCAAAGTCGCGAACTCTCCGAAGTAAAGCATTGGCAATACGCGGCGTACCACGACTTCGACCGGCAATTTCAACTGCTGCTTTGTGTCCTATTTCTACGTCTAAAAGTCGGGATGACCGTTTGATTATTTCTGTAATTACTTCAATATCATAATATTCAAAGTGACAATTGATGCCAAAACGAGCCCGTAATGGAGCCGTCAGCAAACCGCTTCGGGTTGTTGCACCAATGAGTGTAAACGGATTCAGATCCAATTGAATAGAACGTGCGCTGGGGCCTTTATCTATCATGATATCAATCCGGTAATCTTCCATTGCCGAATACAGATATTCTTCCACAATGGGACTCAACCGATGAATCTCGTCGATAAAAAGTACGTCGTTCACTTCCAGACTGGTGAGCAAACCAGCTAAATCGCCCGGTTTATCGAGTACCGGACCGGAAGTAATTTTGAAACCCACATTCAGTTCGTTGGCTATGATGTTCGACAGCGTAGTTTTACCCAGTCCCGGAGGTCCGTGCAGCAACACGTGGTCAAGCGATTCGGTACGCATGCGAGCAGCCTGCACAAAGATTTTCAGATTTTCGACAATTTTATTTTGTCCGCTAAAATCCGAAAAAGTCAGTGGACGCAGTGCGTTCTCAAACTCTTTTTCGCCTTTCTGATTGTTTCGTATGTCGAAGTTTTCTTCCATTAATATCTAAGTTACGGGTTACGAGTTACAAGTTACGAGGTCAAATATAATACTTGTAACTCGTAACTTATTTTCTTGTAACTATTTTGTCAAGCTCCTGAACACTTCTTCCATGCTTCGTTCAACTGCTTTTATCGTCAGGATTTTATTGTTTGTTTTTGTAGCAAAATCAAATATGTCAGCCCGAATATCGGTAGAAGCAATAATCGTAAAATGCTTATCGGTAATTGTTTTTACTGCGTTTATATTTTTCAGTTCTTTCAGTTTTTCAGTTTGAACTGCTTCGGCAAACTCAACTTCAAAATGAAGGTCGTTCTCAGCAAAATCTCTTATTTTAGATAAATCGGAGTAATCGGCCACAATTTCACCATTGTTTATCACAATTACGCGATTACAAATGGCTTTTATTTCCTGCATGATATGTGTGCTGAGTAATACAGTTTTATCTTTCCCAATCTCCCTGATCAAACTGCGGATTTCTTCCAGTTGGTTTGGGTCAAGTCCGGTGGTTGGTTCATCCAGAATCAGTACTTTGGGGTTTGGAATCAGAGCCTGAGCCAGTCCCACTCGTTGGCGGTAACCTTTCGATAGCTGTCCGATCTTTTTGCGAAATTCAGGGCGTAGTCCGACTTTATCAATCAGTTCGTTAACCCGCTGTTCTTTTTCTTTTCCCAAATGATATGTTTCGGCCACGAAGAGCAAATACTCTTTTACATACATGTCGGTATACAAGGGATTTTGCTCAGGGAGATAACCAACCATGCTACTGGTTTTCAGCTGATTTTCATTCACTTCAAGTCCGCAAACCTTTGCTGAACCGGTTGAATATGAAAGAGCTCCGGCCAGGATTTTCATAGTAGTGGTTTTCCCGGCACCGTTTGGACCCAAAAACCCAACTACTTCGCCTTCGCCTATCTCGAAGTTAATATCGTTTAGAACAGTTCGTTCTCCGTACTTTTTAGTTAGATGTGAAATACTGATAGACATGAGTTCGTAATTTAGAACAAAAGTACTTTTTTATTTATAAATTTAAGTTTCCCGGGCTTAGCATTATCCTGTGGGGTTTAAACTTTGGACTTTTTAAATACATTGATAAATACCGACAAAACTATATACCAGCTGATTAGTAAAGGGAAAGCATTTTGTTGAAAAATGACCAGTAATATAGCGCAGACGAGTAGAAAAAGATACTGAGTCTGATTGTCTTTCAGAGCCAGATTTTTAAACTTGAGAGAAAACATCGGGATTTCCGATATAAGGAGGAAACAGAAAATGCCGATAAGAATAAGTAATATCCACACGTTGCCAGTCAGTAACGCTGAAAATGAGTAGACTATTCCCGCCCAGAAAATAGCATTTGCCGGAACAGGAAGTCCCAGAAAAGAGGTTGTTTGTCGGGTATCTACATTGAATTTTGCTAAGCGGAGTGCCGAAAATACAGGAATCAGAAATGCCAGATAGGGAAACCAGTCATTAATGTTCATTTCAGTCATAAGTGAGAAAACAATGGCGCCTGGTGCCATCCCGAAACTAATAACATCAGCCAGTGAATCGAGCTCTTTTCCCATGTGAGAATAGGATTTCAGTAATCGGGCACCTAGCCCATCCAGAAAATCGAAAACTGCCGAAAGCAACACTGCGATAAATGCACCTTCATAATTTCCTTTAAAAGCCAGCAAAACGGCAATGCAACCCGAAAAAAGATTTAAGCAAGTAATAAAATTTGGAATATGTTTCTTCATGATAGTTAGCCCCTTAAATCCCCCAATGGAGACTTAAAGAAGTAGTTATGTTGTTTTTATATATAAAAAAGCCAATTTTAAAGTTCCCCTTGGGGGCTTTAGAGGCTTTATTCCTTATTTTTTGAATCTATCCAAATGGTTACTGGTCCGTTGTTGACTAATGCCACTTTCATATCTGCCGCAAAAGTACCGGTTTCTACTTCTTTGCCAAGTTTCATGCTTAGCTCTGCGCAAAAATGTTCGTATAGCGGAATGGCAGTTTCATGTTTAGCCGCTTTGATGTACGACGGTCGGTTACCTTTTTTAGTCATGGCATAAAGCGTAAACTGGCTTACTACAAGAATTTCACCATCAATATCTGTTACAGACCGGTTCATCACGCCATTCTCGTCATCAAAGATACGCAATCCAACCGCTTTTCCCGCCAACCATTCACTGTCTTCTTTTGTATCGGCTTCTTCAATTCCAACCAAAATCAATAATCCTACGTTAATTGATGACTTTATTTTGCCGTTGATTTCTACCGAGGCTTCGTTAACCCGTTGAATTAAAATACGCATTTCTTCTATTGTCTGTCAGATTTCGGACTACAAAATTACAAAAAAATGTCGAGAGTAGGGTAGACCTGATCTTTGTTACTAATCAATTGCATAAATAGCTTACCGGTTGGATGTTACCGGAAGCTTAGGGTGAGAAATAAGTTGAAAAAGCCTGTTGAAATACTAGACAGAGGAGTTATTTGAGCAAAGAATCAATCTTTTCTGTCATACTTTTAAATTCTTCTTCATTATACAACCGGGTGAGAAGTACTATTTTTCCGGTTTTGTCGATAATCACGTTGCGGGTAATTCCGGCATCACGGGTGGCATACAAGGCGAAAATGTCGGCGTGTGGGTCAAGTCCTATCGGGTAGGTAATCGGGATTGATTTTGCAAATTTCACTACTGTTGCCAGTGGTTCGTCGCGGTCGATAGCCACCAGCACAAAGTTTGGGTCGGCTTTGTGACGCAACCAGATATCCCGTTCGATAAATGGCATTTCGTGGCGGCATACACCACACCAGCTGGCGGTAAATTGTAGCATAACCACTTTGCCTTTCAGGTCTGACAGCTTCACGGTTTTGCCATCGGTTAGTTTTACGCTGAAGTCGGGAGCCGTGTCGCCTACTTTGACGATATATCCTCGGTCGTCAGTTGATTGTCCGTAAATAAAAGGGGTTAGAGTAAGTGCCATAAGTAATATGAGTTGTTTCATAAATAACCTGTTTTTGGATCTCATTTCGATGAATGAAAATTTGATGATTGCTGTAAATTTCTATGCTGCAAAAGTAATCAATTTCCATGCATTCGACAGGAATTGAAACAAAAAAACCGATACAAGGTTCAACTTGAAGCGGTTCTTTATCTTCGTTGAGCGTAGTTTGAGTTGCTCGTTGTTCGGCGAAGTGTCAATACTTCGCTCAACATCTCGCGCAAACTACTCTACGGCGAACTGAGTAGTTTATTAGTTGGAAATTACATATCACCGATAAGATTTGGCAACTTATTCTTCTTTATAAAAAAGCAAGCCATATCACCCTCTTTATTTTTATTTAATTCTAATGCTTTGTTATGAAAGTTTTTGATTTCTTCTTTTGAATGAATGGACTTTCCATCAAGAGGAATGTTATTTTTGTATTTTTCAGAATATACAAATTGACTCTCTGTAGAATCAAAAACCACATCTGTTAATACCAGATTGTTTAGTTTTGTTAGAAACTCTATGCTATTAATAGTATGTAAAAAAAAGTGTCTTGGTGCATCAAGTTGAAACCAATTTACTCCGTATTCTTTCCATGCAAAACAATCCATCACCGGAATACGAATTAACAGAGTCCCTTCATCAGATAAAAGTCCGGATATTTTCTGGAAGGCGTTTCGAGGATTAGGCATATGCTCAAAAGAATGGTGCAAAGTGATAAAATCATATTTACCATTCAAATCATATATATCACCTTTTTTAATATGTATTTTATCATAATAAACTATGTCGTTTTGAATAAAAGGATCTATTCCTTCTAAGTTCTTATATCCGATTTTATGCATCAATAATAAACGTTTTCCGACGCCACAACCGACATCCAGAACTTTAGAGTTAAAGTTTGAATCTTTCGCCCATAATATTGCTCTTTGATAATAATCATTATACTTTTTCGCTAATTTTCCAACAAAATCTCGTTGGTTAATTTGATTTCTATATGAATGTATCAATAGCCATGCTGAGATTTTTTTCTTAAAATTCAGTTTTTCATTAATTGAAAAAGCCATATAATCCGTTGGATAATATTCAGCAATAGTCTCCGGAATTTTTTCTATCTGTAAACAGCCACACTTTGAACATTGAAAGTAATTAAACTCATCTCCGGATCCATACATTTTTTCCTGCAAAATATATTCTCTATTCGAATTTGAATTTCCACATACACTGCATTTTAATTCTCTCTCTTTCATAGCTCTGTTGACTTTGATTTTTAATATTTTTATTTTTATGATTATCCGTTGTACAACCTAAATTGATTTTCAAAATTAAGCCGGACAAATATAGTAAAAACTATTTAAATAGCTAAAAAAATCTGATATACTGTGAATACAATAGTGGTTGTATATGCTTGGGGTCGAAGGAATCCGTTAACGTACTGGCATGAACGAGTTCCAGTTTGCCTCAGTACGTTAACGTATTCCCATAAACTGGTTTCCGTTTGCCCCAATACGTTAACGTATTTATATAAACCGGATGTCGTTTGCCCTAATACGTTAACGTATTCTTATAAACAACTTCTCGTTTGCCTCAATACGTTAACGGTTTGATGAAATTGTTTTTAGCTTGTTCTATTGAAACAAAAAACCGTCACCAACTTAAAGTTGATAACGGTTTTTCGTTCTGTTTATATCTTTTCCTTTTTACATTTCCCACTGTTCGCAGGTAGCAATCAGTTCGTCGAATGTTTTTATTTTCGATTTCGCTTGTACTTCGGCTATTTGAGCTTCTACGGCTGCGTCGTAGGTTTCTTCTTCTACACTGCGAATAACACCCATGGCTATCGGCATATCAGGACCTTCCATCATGGCTAGTTTCATATGCAACGTTGTATCCTGACAGGTAGCATCGTGAACTAAAATGCTATTTTCGGTTACACCATTTTCGCCAATAGTCACCACTTTCAGGTTGAACCCGTCAAGCACCAGTCCTTTGTTGCGGTCTTTTCCAAATATCATTGATTTGCCATCTTCAAGTACAATGGTGCGGTCGGCGCGGGTTTCTTTTTCGGCCAACCAGCTATGTGCTCCGTCGTTGAAGATTACGCAGTTCACCAGACATTCCACCACCGAAGTTCCTTTGTGTTTGGCAGCTGCTATCATACACTGCTGCGATGTTTTCAAATCCACATCCAGCAGGCGCGCAAAGAAGGTGCCGCGTGCTCCGAATGTCAGTTCAGCCGGACGAAACGGACGTTCCACAGTTCCGAAAGGAGATGATTTGGTAACAAATCCTTTTTTAGTTGTGGGTGAATATTGTCCTTTTGTCAGACCGTAAATCTGGTTATTGAATAGCAGCACGTTTAAATCCACGTTGCGGCGTACACTATGAATAAAGTGATTTCCACCAATAGCCAAACAGTCGCCGTCGCCGGTAATTTGCCAAACCGTCAATTTCGGGTTTGCTACTTTTACACCCGTTGCCACTGCCGCTCCACGACCGTGGATGGTATGAAAGCCGTAGCTGCTGGTATAGTAGGGTAAGCGTGATGAACATCCGATACCCGAAATAACGGCTATATCGTGAGGTGCCACGCCCAGTTCGGCCATCACTTTCTGCAATGAATTCAGTACGGCGTAGTCGCCACAGCCCGGACACCAGCGAACATACTGGTCGCTTTTAAAATCTTTGGCTGTATATTGTAATGTTTTAGTTGTTTCCATAATTTGAAATTTTCTTTAGTTACCTACTAAGTTTCGGGGGTTATTTCATTAATTCGCTGAAGTCGTTTTCCAATTCAGCCACCGTAAATGGTTGCCCTTGTACTTTGTTGTATTGTAAAAATTCCACTGCCGGAACTTTTGAGCGTAGGAAAGTGGCAAATTGTCCGCTGTTCAGTTCGCAAACAACCACTTTTTTGTAACGTTGAATCACTTCCACCGTGTTTTTTGGTAGTGGATTGATATAGTTGAAATGCGCCAGTGCAATTTTCTTTCCGTCTTTATTCATATTATTCACGGCGGTCATCAAGTGCCCGTGTGTACCACCCCAACCAATAACCAGCATGTCGGCATTTTTATCTCCCTCCACTTTCAGTTCGGGTAAGAAATTGCTCACATAGTCAACCTTTGCCTGACGGGTATTCACCATTTTTTCGTGATTCAATGCCTCTGTGGAAATACAACCGGTTTCGTAATCTTTTTCCAGTCCGCCATTGCGGTGTCCAAAACCCACCATGCCCGGTACACTCCAGTAACGCGCTTTCGACACTTCGTCACGGGCAGTCACTGTGCAGCCTTCCATGCCTGGCTTCACGTAGTTTGGTTTTATCTTAGGTAATTCAGCCAGTTTTGGTAATTTCCAAAGCGAAGTACCATTTCCGATAAATGCATCTGTCAATAAAATAACCGGAGTCATGTGTTCCAGTGCAATTTTACAGGCCATATAGGCAAAGTGAAAACAGTCGTCGGGAGTTCCGGCAGCCATTACCACCGCAGGGCTTTCGCCGTTACGTCCGTAAAGAGCTTGCAGTAGGTCGGTTTGTTCAGTTTTAGTAGGCATACCGGTCGAAGGTCCGCCCCGCATAACATCGATAATCACCAGCGGCAATTCGGCCATTACAGCCAGCCCGATAGCCTCTGATTTCAACGCTAATCCCGGACCTGAAGTATTTGTTACTGCCAGACTTCCGGCAAATGAGGCACCAATGGCCGATGTTATTCCGGCAATTTCGTCCTCGGCTTGTACTACTTTCACACCCATATCCTTGCGATTGGCCAGTTCATGCATAATGTCAGTGGCGGGTGTAATAGGATAACCTCCCAGATAAAGTTGCAAACCCGATTTCTCTGCTGCAGCAATTAAACCCCAGGCAGTAGCTTTGTTACCACTGATACTGGTGTATTTTCCTTTCGGAGTTTCGTGCGATTTTTCTACAAAATAAGTAGAAATAGATAAGTGTAAATTATTACCGTAGTTGAATCCATCGGTCAGCACTTTTACATTGGCCTGAAGTATGGTTGGCTTCTTACCGAATTTATTGGTTAGAAAATGAATGGCCTGATCGATGGGGCGGTTGAATAACCAGCAAATCAATCCCAGTGCAAACATATTCTTGCTGCGCAATACTGTTTTGTTATCGAACCCGAACCCGTCCAGACTACTTTGAGTCAGAACCGAAAGGGCGGCAGGTATTAATTGAATAGTATCTGAAATGGCTAATTCTTCAAATGGATTCTCTGTCGTAAATCCGGCTTTTTCAAATCCCGATTTATTAAAAGTATCGGAATCGAATATAATTATTCCACCTTTTTTTATTGCTTTGGCATTTACTTTCAACGCTGCCGGATTCATTACAACCAATACATCCGGATCATCACCCGGTGTATAGATTTTACTTGATCCTAAGTGTACCTGAAATCCGGAAACACCTCCTAAAGTTCCTTGTGGGGCGCGAATTTCAGAAGGGAAATCGGGGAAAGTTGAAATTTCGTTTCCTAAAATGGCCGAAAGATTGGAAAAAAGTGTTCCTGTGAGCTGCATTCCATCGCCTGAGTCACCTGAAAAACGTACGACTACATTATCCAATTCGGTTGTTTTCGTTTTGTCCATTTCGCTGTATAGTTATTGTTAAATTTATTTAAGATGAATGCAAAAGTAAACATTATTCTATGAATATCCAATCGTTTTGTACTAAACACGCATATTTTGTATGGTTTTACTATGTTGCACCGGTTTTATTGTATTTTTATTCAAAGATGCTACCCTCTATTAAAGATGCTTGTCTGGCATTCTTATATTACAAAATGTAATTTATAAGAAATGCGTCAAACAAGCAGCCACTTTCATTCCGAAAAATTATCGTAAAATAATGGTCGGTTGAAATAACAAATTAGAACTCGGCATTGTTCGGTGTGCGTGGAAAAGGAATCACATCGCGTATATTCGACATGCCGGTTACGAAAAGTAATAAGCGTTCAAAGCCTAATCCAAACCCTGAGTGAGGTGCAGTTCCGAATTTACGGGTTTCCAGATACCACCAGATATCTTTGGTTGGTACGCCCATTTCATCGGCACGGTTTTTTAGCTTCGTATAATCTTCTTCACGCTGCGAGCCACCAATGATTTCACCGATTTTAGGGAATAAAACATCCATGGCACGTACCGTTTTTCCATCATCGTTTTGTTTCATGTAAAACGATTTGATTTCTTTTGGATAATCGGTCAGAATAACCGGTTTCTTATAATGTTGTTCTACCAGATAACGTTCGTGTTCCGATTGCAAATCTGTTCCCCAGCTAACAGGGAATTCGAATTTTTGCCCTTTGGCAACAGCAGCTTCCAGAATTTCCACACCTTTCGTGTATGTTACGCGTTCGAAATCGTTGTTTACCACAAAGTTTAATCGCTCCAGCAATTCTTTGTCGTACATGTTACATAGAAAATCTAAATCGTCTTTACAATTATCAATAGCCCATTTTACACAATATTGAATAAAATCCTGAGCCAGTTGCATATTGTCTGCAATTTCATTGAAAGCAACTTCGGGTTCAATCATCCAAAATTCCGACAAGTGGCGGGGCGTATTTGAATTTTCAGCACGGAAAGTAGGACCAAAAGTGTAAATAGAGCCCATTGACATGGCTGCCAACTCACCTTCGAGCTGGCCGGAAACGGTTAAGCTGGCTTGTTTGCCAAAGAAATCGTTGCTATAATCAATCTGACCGGTTTCGTCTTTTTTCAGATCGTATAAGTTCATAGTGGTTACCTGAAACATTTGACCGGCACCTTCGCAATCTGAAGCGGTAATGATTGGCGTATGAAAATAAAAGAATCCGCGTTCATGAAAGAAAGTGTGAATAGCCATGGCCATGTTATGGCGTACACGGAAAATAGCTCCGAATGTGTTTGTACGTGGACGTAAGTGAGCTATCTCACGTAAAAACTCCATTGTGTGCCCCTTTTTTTGTAATGGATAACTTTCAGGATCGGCAATACCATAAATTTCAATTTTTTCGGCTTGAATTTCTACGTGTTGTCCCTGGCCCATCGATTCAACCAGTTTGCCCGTAACGCTTATACAAGCACCTGTGGTGATTGGTTTCAGATACTCGTCACCAAATTTTTCATTGTCAGCTACAACCTGAATATTATTGATAGTTGAACCATCGTTCAATGCGATGAAACTTACATTTTTATTCCCACGGCGAGTGCGCACCCAACCTTTAATGTTAACTTCGGCACCAAAATCTGTACGTTTAAGTGCATCAACAATGACCGTTCTGCTCATAATGTTTCGTTTATAGAGATTTTCTGAATTATTAATTGATTCTTAGAGAGTGCAAAAGTACTAATTTCCATTGGAAAGTCAACCTGAATAAAAACAAAAAAGCACCAATTCTAAGAGAAGTGGTGCTTTCTAAATCCTTTCAGGCTATCTTTTACATTATTTTTTTGCGTCGCCAATCATACTCATTGCACAACGGAATCCAAGGTCGTTTCTACATTTGTCTTCATCAAGATAACGACGTGTTGAAGGATTCAACCAGTAAACTCTGTCTTTCCATGAGCCACCCTTATAAACACGGGTTTTAATCGAAATAGAAGGACGTAATACATCGGTTGGATCAATCTTAGCATCATTTTTCAGATTTGCAAATCCTGTTGAATCGTTCATAGTGAAATCGATTTGTGAAGTTGCATCTCCGTCTTTATAATTGCGGACATCATCACCTTTGGCAACTTCTGTTGCAATACGACCAAGTGAGTCAATCTTGTAAGTTTTATTTCCAAGTTCATCCACACCAGTAGCAATAGGAGTTAAATAAACGTTTCCTCTAAATGAGTTGTACTCGGCAACTTCGTCAGTAGAAGTTGAACGATAAACATCCAATACCCACTCGTTCACGTTACCAGCCATATTATACAATCCAAAATCGTTAGGGAAATACCAGTTTACGGGACAAGTGATAGTTGCTTTATCATTTAGCGTTCCTGAAGTACCCATCATATCACCTTTACCTCTGACGAAGTTGGCTTCCATTTGTCCCAATTGTTTTTTACTTGGGTTACGAACCTGAGCTCCGGACCAAGGATAAATTTTTCCTTCGGGAACCATACCGTTTTTATTACTCGATTTAATTGCATAGGCTGCAAATTCCCATTCGGCTTCTGTTGGTAAACGGAATTCTGAGAAAAGAATACCATCGGTCATATCCACCTTTCTGTTCTTCCCAAATAAATCTTTCTTAGGATTTTTTCCAGCTGTAGGTTGGTAATTTGGTTGAAGCAGATATTTTTGAGTATTAAATACGAAGTTGTTCGAAATGGTTTCAAGGTCAGACTCTTTTTCCATTTTTGTGAAATTAGGGGCTGTTATTACGCCGGCATCAATCAATGCTTTTTCATTTACACGGTCTGTACGCCAGGTACAATAGTCCATTGCTTGCTTCCAGGTAACTCCTACAATCGGATATTCGTCAAAAGCAGGGTGAGTAAAATAATTTTCCAGATATGGTTCATTATAAGCGAGTTCTTCACGCCATATTTTGAAATCGGGTTGAGCTTCCTGAACCAGCTTTGGAGCTGCATTGCCAAAGACAATTTTCATCCATGTTGTGTATTCACGCCAATCTATATTTCTGATTTCATATTGATCCATGTAAAATGAACTTACGGTAATTCTACGTGGTTTATTGTCTCGCGGAGCAGTAAGGAATTCCCCTTTTTCACCCATGGTGAATGATCCTCCTTCAATGGCAACCATTCCGGCCGGAATTCGTCCGGTATAACCTTTCTTAACAGATAAGCCTGTTCCGGTTTTGTCATTGTACTTCCATCCTGTTACACGTGAATAACCGTTGTTTGCAGATTTACTTATGCATCCAACCATGGTTATTGCTAAAGATAATGTTGCTAATTTAGCTATGGTTTTCAATTTCATAAAACGTGTGATAAATTAAAGAAAGTTTGATTTAATAAACTATTCTGCAAAAATAGTATTTTTTTTTGGTAAATAGATATTGAGTATTTTTTTTTCATATATTCTTTTGAAAAAATCTCAACTTAATAACTTGATTTCTACAAAAAACGTATACATTTCTTTAAAAATTTCTATTTTTTTTGTTTCTTACAAAACTCTCGCTATAATTTCTTACTTTTGTAAATGTATAAACCACATACAATTTGTGAGCTTTTTTTGAAATCATGAGCAAATTATCATTGCAAATTAATTTGAATCATCAATTAGTCGATTTATCAACTCCCATTGTTATGGGAATTGTAAATGTAACTCCTGATTCTTTTTACAACGGAAATAGATTTACTGATAAAACT
>Ga0302286_10002474_pt1 | contig 12857 bp, 6 predicted proteins | sample III_Fen_E2_3_FD_198765 | JGI IMG/M metagenome (GOLD analysis project Ga0302286, IMG submission 198765) | Peat permafrost microbial communities from Stordalen Mire near Abisko, Sweden - III_Fen_E2_3 | ecosystem: Environmental > Terrestrial > Soil > Wetlands > Permafrost | place: Sweden: Abisko...
TGTGTCGGACAAACCTCAACACACTTCCTGCACAACGTACATGTAGCTGAATCAATATAAGCTAAATTGTTTGACATTGAAATTGCATCGTATGCGCATTCATTCTGGCATTTTTCGCAACCGATACAAGCAACACTACACGATTCCACAATTTTCTCTCCTTTATCCTTATTGATGCAATTCACATATATTCGACGTGACTGAATACCTTTTCTCCGCAATTCAATGATTGCTTTCGGGCACGCTTTTACACAGGCATTACACGATGTACATTTTTCCTCATCAACTTCCGGAAGTTGAGTAACCGGATTTATATGAAGCGCATCGAACTGGCACGACACCTCGCAATCACCATATCCCAGACACCCATAGGTACAAACCGTTTGGCCACCATAAAGATTATGAACAATCGCACATGTTTTTACTCCATCATAGTGATTCTTAACAGGGCGTACATCACAATTTCCTCCACATCGTACCACTGCAACCGTTGGGTGGAATGATCCGGGTACTTTACCCAGAATATCGGCGACTCTTTCCATGGTTTTCAATCCACCTACCGTACAAACAAGGCCTTCGAGTGTTTCAGCATGTACGCAGGCAACTGCAAACCCATGACAGCCAGAAAAACCACAGCCACCACAATTCACTGAAGGCAATGCCGACACTACTTCTTCAATCTTCGGATCCTCAAAGACCTTGAATTTACGTGATACCAGGAACAGGATGATAGCCGCAAGTATACCCGTCAGTACAAGAGTCAGTATGGAAATCGTAAGTATATTCATTTCAAATCAATTATTTTCGTATTCTGCAACCTGATGAACGGTCAACCGGTGCATTTCACTATTAGTCTGTAAAAACTTTTCTAATTTCAAACCTAAAATTAGCTTTCATTCTTTTATTGAAAAGTGAAAGGATAATATAATACGGCACTAATACTAAAAGAGCACCAATACCCGAAATAGTTTCGTTTATCAAAAATAAATGCAGAATGATTAATGTAATTAACACAAGGATTACGGGGAGAACAAAAGCAAATAATACGGCATAGTGCCCTATTGATTGCCGACCAACAAGAAGGACTTCTTCGCCTATTACATAAGATAAATCCGAACTCTCAATATCTATAATTTTTTCTTGTTGATCTGAAACTGTGCAGGCGCTTTTTGCATCACATACATTGCAAGCGGAGTTACGGGTAATCAATACCTGAATTTGATTGTCTTGAATATCTTTTATTATTCCGCTATGTTCTATGAGTTGAGTCATTCAAAATTGTATTCATTTCAATTCTAAAGCAAAAATAGAGATTAAATCGGAAGCATCAATAAAAATAAAGGTAAAACAGTTTAGAAAAGGATAATAAATACAAATTATACAAAACAGGTTCAACTAATTCTTGCTAATCAGTGAATTTAAATATAAAAACTAAAACACAACAAATTTAATTTCTAAATAAATATGGGCAGATTCAAGGTTGAATTCCTGAAATCTGCCCATACTATAAATGACATTTCCGGATCAATTTGATCCAGGAGTTTTCTTCGTAGACTGTTTAATTAATTCTAACGGCTTTTGTTCTAAGAGTGGAACTAATGAAACATCCCAGGTTTCTTCAAATTCCCAGTTAGCCATCAAGGTCATTTTCTTTGGATAGTAATACACTTCCTCAGGCTGTCGTTTCTTAGTAAAATCACCGGTATCCCATTTCCCGTTTCCATTTTCATCTACGAACATCCGCATGTAATAATCCCCGGGCCTTAGATATTCAAAAATAGTTCCTTTTTCATTGGCCGGTTTTGAAGCCAGGATTACATCTTTAGTATCAAGTATCTGAATAATGGCTTTTGGGTTGAATTTTGCCAACAACAATTTCACACTTGAATACTCATCCAGGGAACGGATTTTAAATTCCGTTTTCAGCTTGCTGCTTACCTTTTTATATATGCTTGTAAATACTGCAGAATCAATCTGCAACTCGTACTGAGTCTCTGCCTTCCATTTATTATCAATCGCATAAGCCATTTTGGTGGAATCTACCTGCCGCCATTTAAAAGGAATCTGCTTAAACACCGTATCGACTTTCTGAAACAGTTTGACCTTCGTAAAATCAAAGTGTTCAAGTGGTGCTTCAAAATTCAGCATGATGGGGTTGTAAATTTCGAATACAGAAGACATATTCGTTGTAAATTTCAATGGTTCTATCTTGACGACAGCCACTTTCTTATTCGCTTTTGAGCGTTTGTTTACGAGCCCTTTACGCATGGATACATTGATGGTATCCGTAACTGGTTTTAAATGGAATAATGAGTCGGACTTTAAATAGCTCATAGTCATTTTCAGGGTATCGTTTTTCCACACGACCGAATCCCGTATCCAATACGTCAGACTATCCTTTCCGGCATTCGCCTGCAACAGGTATTTGCCATCCCAGTTAAAGTTAAGCGGTTTTAGTTCGGGTAATTTAGCCTGGGAAGTATTAAAGAACAGACTAAAGACAAAAGGCTCTTTCCGTTCATATTTTACGAAATACTGACGCTTCTTATCTTCCTTGAAATATCGGAGAGAAACATTATCCGGCAAAAACCGGGTTCCCATATACGTTCGGATACTATCCACTGTTGTTGAATCTTTCCAAACGGTATCCTGCATTTGTTCAATCCGGGTATAGGGATCTACCAGTGAATCACGAAAGGCCAGCCCTTCACCCGGTTGAAACATATAATCCTGGTTTGTATCACCCAACGCATACACCTTATACTTCCCTTTTTTTATATTATCGATCGTAAAACGCCCGTTTTCATCCGTCCTGCCAATCCGCATAAAAGGCATTAATGAGAAAATTGAATCTGCAGTCTCCCTGTAAATCCCGACAATAATCCCTGGCATCGGATTCAAGTCTTCTGCATTGATCACTGTTCCTGAGACTTTCAATGTATCGATCGTATTGCCAGTAGAAAATGAAAACAGATAATTTTTTATCACATTTTTTTCATTTACATCTGTAATGGCATTTCCAAAATTGATCGAATAGGTGGTACTGTCCTTCAGGGGTTCATTGAAGTTTACCACGACTTTCCTCCCTAATGATTTTACATCCGGTTGTTTCTGTTGGGGAGGTGAAATAATTACATTCTCATTCGGTTTCTCTACTGTAACTATTTTGTCGAAATCAATTTCAATTGATTTCTTTTTGTAGTTAAGAGCCCCGTTACCGGGCATTGATCTCAATACACTGGGAGGAGTTTTGTCTTTAGGTCCACCCGTTGGTCCCTGTGCCCTGTTAGCACATGCATGAACCAATAACATGATGGCAAAAACAATCAGTACGCTTAGTATCTTCGTTTTATATTTCATATTTCATTTTAAAAGCTGGTCTGCCGGTTGCAAAGTCAGGACTTTATGTCCAATCCGACAACGCAGACATTTCCTCTCATCACAATATTGTTTTTTCAATTGGAGTAAAGCCTGACTGTCGAAAGCATTTTCAGCACTTACACCTAGTTTTTGCCAGCCAAAGAGAATAGAATTTTTCTCTGCCGGTATTTCTTCCAGCATCTGAAAGGCCTTATTTTTCAATGCATCATTACTTTTATGTTCGGCATAACAGAATAGAAAAGGAACAACCGTATTGATGATTATACTATTTATAGACTGAGTGCCAAGTTTTTTGATATGCAGGGCACTTTCACTGGCAAACAAATAACGAGTTTTCCAATAGGTTGAAGGTTCTGTTTCAAACAATTTTCGTAGCGATTCAATCTCCGGATCTTCCACAATCTTCGAAAATAGCTTAGTCGAAGTATGAATTAATGCTGCAAATTGAGCAATTCGTACATGTGGAAAATTATCCGGTCTCAACCGTAACAATTTCCATTGTGAGCCTTCGAGCGGTTTAAGCCTGTATTTACTGCGCAAGAAATCATATTCCTTTTTTAATTGAGCCGAATAATCATCTTGTTGCTCCGTGTTCAACAACCCGGCTTGTCCAAACAACAATGCTTCGAGCTGGATAATATTATCCTTATGCTTTCCCAAGACAGATATGGAAAGTGATCTTGCCAGGCTCTCGAATGCCTGGCTGTTTGTTCCAAAGCCAAAAGCCCGTGCCAGGGTAATGTAAAATGCTTCTTCCCAATATTGATTATTTTCAAGCAATAACTGCCCGATTGAATTCTTTTTCTGCTCTAGTCGTTCAGTGAGCAATGCCCCTTTCCAGTCCTGAATAAATATTGGTGGCACTAACCGGATCTTTTCTGAGCAGGGTATCCACTTCCTGTCATGGAATAGCTGGTCGTAATTCGAATCTATCCGCGTTGGATAAGTCAATTCAAGTTGAGGGATTCGGTCAGTATCTCCACGATATATTTCGCAATCCGCATGTAACACAACATGAAGTATGACGCTGTCATATGCCTGGTCCGATTGGTGGTTATGCTTATACCATTCCGACGAACAGGTATGGATTTCAACATTGCCTGCCCACAGGGTTTTGCCTATCCTGATTTTAGCATTGAAAAAATCGGGTCCGGCATCTGTATTATTTCTGCCCACATCAATAATTTGCAATGTTTCGCCATCAGTTGTTTTCAGGTCATGGTCCTTAAAAAGCCTGTTTTGCCAGACATAATGTAAAATGGATTCTTTCATGATATACAAATTATTAATAATAATCAATTAATAATCAGTTCAACCCAGAAATGAAAAACTTTACCCACAAGTACCAATCAAAAAAACGCAATTTCTCTGACATTATCAACCTCACACTATCAACCCAAATTAGCCCAGAAATACAATAGAATATGTAAAAAGCCTATTCCTTCACTCTTTACTACCAACTACTTACTACCTACTCATTCCTTACCTCTTACTCCTTACCTCTTGTTTTAAAGCACTTCAAACCGGTATCCCTTCGAATTCCAGTATTCAATGGCCAGGGGCAATACAGCCAACATATTTCGTTCTGCTTTTATCGAATCATGGAAAACTACTAAAGAGCCATTTCGCGAATATCGCTTAATATAATGCAAAATGGTTTCCGGGGATAAATTCTTATTATAATCCTGTGTGACCAAATCCCACATGACAATTTCATAGTTTTCCCGCAATGCTTTTTTTTGTTTAGTTTTTATCCTGCCGAATGGTGGTCGGAATAAGTTACTATCAATCCGTTCTGCCGCTTTTTGTACATTAGCCACATATTCTTCGGTCGAAACGGAAATACCTTTTAAATGATTGTGTGTATGATTTCCTGTTTTATGGCCTCGTTTCAGAACCTCGTTATAGATCTCCGGATACTTTTCAACATTCTCACCCACACAGAAAAAAGTAGCTTTCACATTATACTCATCCAACAAATCCAGGACAAGTGGTGTTACTTCCGGCACAGGTCCATCATCGAAAGTGATATAAATCACTTTCTGCGATGAATCTTTACGCCAAAGTAGTTTTCCCAAAAACGGTCGTAGTATATCGGGAAATTGAACATTCATTACATTTGTACTTTTTTTGTATAACCCATATAATGCGGTAAATACTTATCCATGATAGCTTTTTGTTTTGCCCCGTCGCAAATGCGCAACACCTGGTTCAACACAGCCATATTATGACCGATACGGTTCGACACACTATTGCGTTGATCGGGATCAAGGCTTAAATACCAGTCCAGGTTTTCAACACAATCCTTGGCAACGGCATCCATGATGGCATTTCCTTGTGACGGCCTATGCAATTTGTAATAATAATCGGCTAATTGTGTTGAGATATAATCGTGACGGACAGTTGTTCCAGGAATCATTTTGTTACAATAATCCAAGGCTTTATTCGCCCTTACCGTATCCCCTTTAGCCAATAAAGCACCAACTAATTGGGAGAACATCATACGATGGGTATTACACATCCGCAAAATGTTTTCATCCAGGTATACTTTCGGATCACTTATGTTTCCATACTTGAACTTATTCATCATATTGTTGTACATCTCATCTGTGTTCACCTGTGATCCTGCTCCTTTCACACCAATCGGCATAATCTGGTAAGCCAGCCCTGTCAATTCAAAGTGGTCTTCAAGTCCCAAATAGTAATCATTGCCAACCGTTACTGCAAAGTAAATAGGACGTTTCCATTTATTTTCTTTCAGCATTTCGATGATCATCAATTCACTCTTGGTCAATCTTCTCTTTAAATCAAAATTGATCTGTGGAATAATCTCAGAAGCGCGGCTCATAGGCAATGTCCCTGTTTGAATTACTTCCTTTGGATCGATCGGCAAATAAAGCGTTTTAGTAGGTATAAATGATTCCCCCTTCATTTTGGTCGAAGAATCGGTACTCAACACAAAATCCATAGCAGTCTTAACATCGAGAGGTTTTTGAAGCATATCCTCTACCCAAAGCACCTCATTTTTACCGGCTACATAGTCTTTTGGTTGCCAGGAGATAGGCAGTGGAGCTGATGTATATGCCTGGCGTTTCATTTGTCCGATATACCAATCCGTTTGCAGGTAACTTAAGTTACAAACGCGTGCATCGGTTCCTTTTCCTTCCACTTCCTGATTGTACCAGAGAGGGAAAGTATCGTTATCCCCATTGGTGAATATGATCGCATTTGGTTTTATCGAAGCAAGGTAATTTTGTCCGAAGTCACGACAGGTATAGCGGTTGCTGCGATCATGGTCATCCCAGTTTTGTTGGGCCATTAAAGCAGGAACACCCAAACAAACAATGGTAACCACAATAGCACTCATGGTACGCGGTATCCCCGGAACATATTTGTTCAATCCTTTCAAGATTCCTAATACACCCAGTCCGATCCAGATCGTAAAGGCATAGAATGAACCGGCATACGCATAATCCCGTTCACGCGGCTGATAAGGTGATTGATTCAGGTAAACCACGATGGCAATACCTGTCAGGATAAAGAGCAGCATGGTGATCCAGAATCCTTCCACCCCTTTTTTACCTCCGTAAATCAGGAATAGCATCCCGATTAAACCAAGTATTAAAGGCAATAAGTAATAAGTATTATGGCCTTTGTTGTCTTTTAATTCCGAAGGCAGATTCTTCTGATCACCTACCAGCAGGTTGTCAATAACACCAATCCCTGTTATCCAGTTTCCTCGGTCGATTTCACCGTAACCCTGGATATCATTCTGTCGGCCGCTAAAGTTCCACATGAAATAGCGCCAGTACATGAAGTTCAACTGATAGTCGAAAAAGAAACGCATATTCTCAATAAAGGTCGGTTTGATATCGCTCTTTTGCTGGCCGCAATAATCATAGGTCACTGTTTCACCTGTAATCTTTCCCCATGCCTTATAAGCCTCTATGGATTGCGGCTTATCGTCATACATGCGTGGAAACAGCATATTAAACCGTTCATCCATGACATAATCGGTTTTGTAACCGGTTATGATGTATTTGTCTTTATCTGTTGCTGAAGTCTTAGGCATTTGGGTATACGTAGCATCTCCCTGGGTTTGTTCAGGAACACACATATTTCCGTCTACTCTCAGTTTTACCGGCGAATTGTATGTTTTTCCATAAAGTAATGGCGTATCACCATACTGTTCGCGGTTCAGATAGTATTTCAGTGAAAAGACATTATCCGGGTTGTTTTGATCCATTGTCGGATTGCCTGTCGAACGGATTACAATAACGGCATACGAAGAATAACCGATTAGTACCACAGTAACCATAAGTAATATCGTGTTTAACCATCTGGCACCGATATTTTTCCGTTGATAGTAAAACAAAGCTCCCATGGCAGCAATGAGTATGATTCCCAATATCACATGACTTCCGTAAAACGGAACCCCTACAATGGTAATGCCCAGCACAAACGAGATGGACATACGCAGTTTGCTTTTGTTGACATACGATTCATAGATTCCCCAGGTTAATATGGCCAGGGTCAAAATGATATATACAAATAAACCGGTATTAAATGCAAAACCAAAATTATTGACAAACAAAATCTCAAACCATCCGGCTACTTGCACAAATCCCGGGATCAGTCCGTATAAAACCGTAGCAAGGATAAGCACACCAGCTACCAGGGCAAGGATAACACCTTTTGCAGTGGGAGTATGTTTTTTAAAGTAATAGACAAGTACCAGAACCGGAATGGCCAGTAAGTTCAGTATGTGAACCCCGATAGACAATCCCATCATATAGGCGATAAATATCAGCCATCGATCCGAACCCGGACGATCAGCCACTCGCTCCCACTTCAGGATAAGCCAGAACACCAGCGCTGTAAACAATGACGAAAAGCCATACACTTCCCCTTCGACTGCCGAAAACCAGAATGTATCCGAAAAGGTATAGGCTAACGCACCTACCATCCCGGCTCCTAAAATAGCGATAATATTTCCGGTCGTGTAATCCTCTTCCGATTTGATCACTACTTTCCGCGCCAGATGTGTAATGGTCCAGAACAAAAATAAAATAGTAAATGCACTGCAAAAAGCAGTTAATGTATTAACCATATAAGCCACATGAGTCGCATCTTTTGCAAATAATGAAAAGAAATGACCCATTAACATGAAGAATGGTGCTCCAGGGGGATGACCAACATCTAACTTAAAAGCTGATGAGATAAACTCAGGACAATCCCAGAAACTGGCAGTTGGTTCCAGAGTGAGCAAATAAGTCAATGCAGCAATAGCAAAAGCTACCCATCCGAAGATGTTGTTCATTAATCTAAATCGTTTCATGTATGGCAATTATTTAATTTGTTTTTTTGTTTGTACTATTTTGTTGTTACTGTTCTATGTTCTCTAATACCTTGCATTTTATTTCCCGTGAACAAAAGTTCATAAAATCAAGTGTGTATGATGCGCTGTATTCTCGTTTGCAAGTAATGTTATATCTATTATCTTGCCGTTTCTGTCTTTTTTTCTCATTTATTTAAAAAACGTTCAAAGATACAAAGAAATTTCAGTTTCAGTGAAATGTGAATTTCTTTTTAGTTTAAATTAAAAGTTTCATTACAAAATGTTTATGCTAAAGCGGGAAACCGAATAAAAACAGGCTTGTATTTCTGAATATGATTATCTGCAAAACTTCTTTAAGCATAATTATTGCATGTATCTGTCGATGATGAAAATGTAAGTTTGAATGTGCCGGAAAGACAGAATCCATATCATCTTTTTTGAATTGATAATCTGTTTAAATCCGTGTAATCTGGATTGTAAAATTGAATGTTTCATTTTGTATAAATATAAACGGGGACGCTTAAAGACATGTTGCCAGCCTTTAAGTGTCCCCGTTTTAAAAATCTGAGGAGAATAAAAAAGAATCAGTAATTTATCAATTCCAATTTACTCTTTTAAATCTGTACTTTTTTTGAAAACTCATTGTATGCAGGCATATATTTTTCAAGTATAGCATTTTGTTTTGCTTGTTTACATACATTCAACACCTGGTAAAGCATTTCTAAATTTTGACCAACCCGGTTTGAAAGACTTTGTATCTGAGTTTTATTCAGGCTTAAATACCAGCCGAGATTTTCGACACAATCCTTTGCCAATGCATCCATAATTGCATTTCCCTTAGCTGATTCGTTCAGTTTGTAATAAAACAGGGCCAATTGTAGTGACCAATAGTTGTGTCGAACGGTGTTACCCGGAATCATTTTATTACAGTAATCCAGCGCTTTCTTTGCACGTACCAGCTCCCCTTTGTCTATCAATGCCCCAATCAGGTACACAAACGTCATCCTGTGTGTCTGGCATGCGTTCAGTGTTGTTTCATCCAGATAGACTTTTGGATCGGAGATATTCCCGTATTTGAATTTGTACATCAAATTGTTGTACATTTCATCGGTATTGACTCCCGGGCCTGCCCCTTTTACACCCACCGGCAAAATCTGATAGGCCATACCTGTTCTTTCAAAATGATCGGTCAAACCCAGGTATTCACCTCCTATGGAGATTGCAAAATAGACAGGACGTTTCCAGTTGTTTTCTTTCAGCATCTCCATAATCATCAAATCACTTTTAGAGACACTTCTTTTTAAGTTAAAATTGATTTGCGGAATGATTTCAGCAGTACGTGATGCAGGCATTGCTCCCGATTGAACAACCTGACGGGCATCAACCGGTAAAAACAAATGATTGGTTGGAATATACGACATTCCCTTCATCTTAGTCTGTGGGTCATCACTTAAGATAAATTTAAATGCTGTCTTTACATCGAGTGAAGGCATCAAAGAATCTACTTCCACAGCTTCATTTTTAGTTCCGGTGTAATCTTTTGGTTGCCACAAGATAGGCAGTGGTGCCGATTTATATGCTTCTCGTTGCATTTGACCAATGTACCAGTCTGTATTCAAATAACTCAGATTACAGACCCGGATATCCGTACCGACTCCTTCTACCGATTGATTATACCATAACGGGAAGGTATCGTTATCCCCCATGGTAAAAATAATGGCATTCGGTTTACATGATTTAAGGTAGTTCTGCCCAAAATCACGACAGGTATACCGGTTGCTTCGATCATGATCATCCCAGTTTTGTTGGGCCATTAAAGCAGGAACACTCAAGCATATAATGATTACCACAGCAGCAGTCACTGATTTTGGCATTTTAGGAAGATATGTATCAATCGCTTTGATAATTCCCAACACTCCCAGTCCTATCCAGATACAAAAAGCATAGAAGGATCCGGCATAAGCATAATCACGTTCCCTAGGCTCATAGGGAGTTTGGTTGAGATACACGACAATGGCAATGCCGGTCAGTATAAACAATAAAGCGATCAACCAGAATCCTTCGACTCCGTACTTTCCGCCATAGAGCAGAAACAACATCCCAATTATCCCTAATAACAGGGGTAACATGAAATAAGTATTATGGCCCTTATTATCCCTGAGTTCAGATGGCAGTTTTGTTTGGTCTCCAACCAGTATATTATCAATAAAACCGATTCCGGTAATCCAGTTTCCATGATCTATTTCACCGTTTCCCTGGATATCGTTCTGCCGTCCGCTAAAGTTCCACATAAAATACCTCCAATACATGAAATTTACCTGATAGTTGAAAAAGAACCGCATATTTTCGATAAAAGTAGGTTTGATTTCACTCTTTTGTTCACCGCAAAATTCATAATTCACGGTCTCACCCGTTATTTTTCCCCATGCCTTGTAGGCTTCGATATGGCGCGGATCAGGACTGAACATTCGTGGGAAGAACATATCAAAACGTTCATCCATAACCACCTCATTATCTCCTTTATGCCCGATTACCACATAGTGGTCCTTTTCATTGGGTGAAGTTTTCACACCCTCGTTATAAAGCGGATGACCCTTTTCTTTCATAACCGGCGTACACATATTCCCTTCCACTTTAAGTTTGTAGGGTGCATTATAGGTTGAACCGAATAGTAGCGGCTTCTCTCCATACTGTTCCCTGTTCAGGTAATATTTCAACGAAAACAAATTGTCGGGGTTATTCTGATCCATGGTTGGATTCGCCCCTGAACGGATAACAATGACAGCATACGAAGAGAAACCAATCAGAATCATTGCAATCATAATCAAAAACGTATTGACCCAACGCACACTGATCTTCGTCTTTTTAAAATAGAAAAATGCACTTATGCCTGCAATGATCAAAATGCCCAGTAAAATATTTCCACTGAAAAAAGGAAGCCCTTCCATTGTCAATGCCAGCACAAAAGAGATTGCCATCCGAAGATAACTTTTATTCGTATACGATTCATAAATACCCCAGGTTAACAGTCCGATGGTCAAAATAATATAGACAAACAATCCGGTATTAAATCCAAACCCAAGGGTATTGACAAAGAAAAGTTCAAACCATGCTGACACTTCCAGAAAACCAGGTATTAATCCGTACAATACAGCAGCAAGTAATATCACACCAGCCACCAGGGTAACAACAATCCCTTTCAGGGAAGGATTATTTCTTTTGAAATAATACACAAGAGCCAGGACCGGAATAGTCAGTAAATTCAATAAGTGAACCCCGATGGATAATCCCATCATATACGCGATCAAAATAAGCCAGCGATCCGAACCCGGCTCATCAGCAACAGTTTCCCATTTCAGGATAAGCCAGAATACCAACGCTGTGAACAATGCAGAGAAACCGTATACTTCAGCCTCTACCGCCGAAAACCAAAAAGTATCGGAAAAAGTATATGCCAGTGCGCCCACCATTCCTGCGCCCAGAATGCCGATAATATTTCCGGTGCTGTAATCATTTTCCGATTTAATAACTACTTTCCGAGCCAGGTGTGTGATGGTCCAGAACAGAAATAAGATAGTAAAGGCACTGCATAAAGCGGTTAAAGAGTTTACCATGATGGCAACATGAGCCGTGTCTTTTGCAAACAACGAGAAAAAATGACCAAACAACATGGATAACGGTGCTCCCGGTGGATGACCTACATCGAGCTTAAATGCGCTTGTAATAAATTCAGGACAATCCCAGAAACTAGCCGTAGGCTCCATAGTCGACAAATAAGTCACGGCAGCAAGGACAAAAGCTACCCATCCGAAGATGTTGTTCATTAATCTAAATCGTTTCATGCATGGTAAATATTAAATTTATTAATTGTTAGTACTATCTTTTTGTTTTTGGTTTGTGTTTTTTATTATCCGGGTTTCTATTTCCTGTGAACAAAAGTACAAGACATAAAGTAATTGTGGTTATTTAATGATGTGTTTGTTAGTATTTTGCAAATTATTAATTATTCATCAGACTTTATTCGGATTAATATATTATATCTCTTTAAAATAGGCTGTTAGTATTATTCAGTTCAAGACCTCTATCCCTAACCCTTTCTCCCAAGGAGAAAGGGGATACGGCAGTAAAGTGAAGAGTT
>Ga0302286_10002478_pt1 | contig 12840 bp, 11 predicted proteins | sample III_Fen_E2_3_FD_198765 | JGI IMG/M metagenome (GOLD analysis project Ga0302286, IMG submission 198765) | Peat permafrost microbial communities from Stordalen Mire near Abisko, Sweden - III_Fen_E2_3 | ecosystem: Environmental > Terrestrial > Soil > Wetlands > Permafrost | place: Sweden: Abisko...
AACATGGCAATCTTGGTCAATTTTCAAACTGTCTTTTGGTAAACATGTCACATAACGAGATTTAAGTCCTAGAGACAAATAACATTCATTTAACGTAATTGCTAATCCTCTACAATTTAATCCCCTTTTCTCCTTCTTGCACACAGAGATCATACTTTCTGCATTCTTAATTTGGGGATTTCCATTTTGGCCATCGTGAGGAATTAGATTATGCAACCAATGAAGTACATTTAAAATCTTGACTAACTCATTTTCATTACCAGCAATTGAATCTAATTTATAATGCTTGCGCAACGATTGTAAATCTGGATTATCTGGGGATTGATAAGCAAACTTCGGTATCACCCTATTGTCATTAACATTGTATTTTGCCGCCCTTTTCAATGTTTCCCGAAAACTTGGGAAATAGGTTATTTCAGTCAATGCACTGTCTTTTCCATTTAAAACGATAATAAAACGATATTTCTCTTTTGGCTTTACTTTGAATGAAATAGAATCAAGGTCAGTATAAAAAGTAACCAAAGAGTTTTTATTTGTCGTTATGTAAACATCGGGTTTTTTCTCAGGTACAATTCGCCATGCAGCTTTTCTCAAGATACCTCCATCTCTGACATCTACCATTTTTGAATTTGCAGATATAACTAAAACTTTGTCCTTCGAGAACACCAACTGATTGACTAACAAAAATCCAATTGCTAAAATTGAAATAATTACAACAAATATCTTTTTCATAAAATACAATTTTTAAAACTCCTGTGTCTTTCAACGGAGTGAATATTAGCATGCCCCACAACTAGCATATATAGGAGAGCTTACCGTATTTTTCTTAGTTTCCTTCAAAATTTGCAAAAATGAATATTATATCAAACTGATTTTGCAATTATTTTATTGTCAAGGTTCTTTGGCATAATAAACCAGAAACCCAACAGTCATCATTCTTATTGAAAGGTTGCACGGCTACGTCACAGACCTTAAACCATAACACACTCGTTGCAAACGAGGTAGCACAGGAATAAAATGGCGCAGCGGGGAAACTAAATTCCCAATCTTAAAAACACTAAATTCCAATTCAATTCCTATAAGAAGCGTGGTGCTGTCGGAGGTAACGTTCAACACCGTGCATAAGCAAACTGTCTTCCAGATTTGGATTATGATCTAAAAGTTATGGCCAGTGTATCTTTACTTTCTTTGTCTTTTTGTCATATATAAAATATGTTGAATTTGATTTTGTTTGCTCAATCTTACCATTAACTTCAAACTCAATTAAATCATTAAATCCAAGTCTTATTTTAGATTTTTTATCGACAAAATACATCATTTCATATAAATAGTCCTCAAAAGAACAAGCTATGCATATTTCTTCCGGTATTATTCGTGCAATCTTTTCCAATGAACCGTTATTTAAGTAAAACAGGTTAAATGTCAAGTTTTGTTTAGTGTCAACAAAACAATTTTTCTCAATTGCCCAAACAACAATGGTGTCTGAAGATATGTCTGAAGTGAAAGTACCTATTTCAGAATGAAAGAGGTCGCCGATAAATGTCTCAGACTCCTTACAACTTAAGCGGTTCTTGTTTGTAAAGTTTAATATCAATCTATCATCACTTTCTCTTTGGATAGTTAATTTATTTGTTCCTAGCCAATAATTACCATTCTTGTTTTCCCAACAATCAATCAGTCGGTATCGATTCTTCGCCCAAATTGATTGTTGAATTAAAATAAACATTATTAGAAATATCGTCTTAAAAATATACATAGCCATTATTGTAGTACCTGTCTTTATATTGCCCATAACTACCAAATCCAACCAGGCTTACCACACTTTTAAAGGCTTGACCCTTTGAGTAACAAGTTCCCGGATTCGATTAGTTCTGTTTTTAAAGCTTTAAACATAACAGATTATGTATATAAAATCAAGCAATTGAAGATTTATTTATCGGTTGAATATTTCCTGCGTATTTCCTTGTTTGCAACTCCGAATTACTGTTTATCAAACCTTAGACGCCACCCCCAACAACAACAGTTCAACACCGTTCATAATCAAACTGCGTTCCGGATTTGGATTATGATCTAAAAGTTGGCAACCGTATTTTATTATATAGTTCAATTATTTCCATCTTCAACTATTTTAGGTGCGGAAAATCTAATACTTTTTCGAAATTGTGGTGGTGGAAATTTTTTAAAAAGACTTTTTGCCTTATTTGTAATCATTGTATTATATTCAAAATATTTTGTTAATTCAGGATTGTCCTTTATTATAATTTTTTCTACGAATTTATGTAGTGTCCTTAAAGAATCTGGTAAACGAATTGGAATATAATCAATTGAGAATTCTTTATTTCTAGATGTTTTGTAGTATAAAGTAAAGTGCCAGCCATCATATATAGCTGTTTCATTATCTTTAAAACTATATTTTATTTTGTATTGTTTATTTAATAGAGTCGTATTGATTAGTTTTTCAAAACCAATCGTGTCAGATTGCGCAATTTTAATATACTCAGTATTTTTTCTTGGTCTTCTAATTGCCACGTTAACTACACTATCCTTTTTAAACTCAAAATACTGCCTTATGTCAAGCCGAGTAGAATCATGTTCAAGTTTAACCGAATCGTTATAAAAAATCTCGTCCGAATGATAAATTTGATTTAAAGAATCCTTAAAACAAAAACCAGAATACCCAAAAATCAATAATTCATCAATAACTTCCTTCTTCTCATCTGTCTTACATGAGTTTATTAAAAGAACTAGTAATAATATTTGCAGAAATCTTGTCATTTTAATATGGTTGCTAACGGTGGCGGTATGGCCTAGGGATTGCGGAGCGACGTTCCTATCAACCGAGACGAAATATTGATGCGGGTGATGAACTTTGCAAACCACTGAAACCCTTATTGGCTATACCGCGTGTTGTGCTTTCGTGCTTTATTTAATTTTATCAATATTTCTCTCTTTCAATCTCTGACCAAGTCCGATTAATCTGTTATGATGATTCTCACAAATCAACCAGTCCTTAGTTTTACTAATCACATAATATTCAAATCCGAAACATTCACCGATAATCAGCCCAATAATTGAAGGTTCACAGTCATAAATTGGGTAATATTCTTCTTGGTCATCTTCCACCATTAGCCAAACTTTCTTTTTCAAGTCAGGAATAATTTCATTCAATTTTTCAAATGGTCTTTCATACTCATGAAAATCAAATGACTCTTGTTTAAAATCCTCCCACCACCAACGTCCATCTCCTGATTTTACAAAGAAATCAAGAAGTTCATAATACAATTCCTTACCTGTGTTAAAATCTAAAAGCTTTATTTGTTCATCTGAGTACTTTAAAGTTTTTATAGTTTTTGATATTTCCTGATTTACTTCTCCCATTACTGCCTTATTTGCGAAATAAACTCAATTCCACCAATGCGTCCATCTTTCAAGATGTCTAAAACTATTGTTCCTTCAGTGTCATGTTCTAATATAATATTCTTTTCAAACTGCCATTCTGAACCAAGCAAATTCGGTCTCACACCAGAAACAAATCTGATATAAGGTTGTCTAATCCATTCTTTCCGTTCAGATTTTTGCAATTGTTCAATTAAATCAGTTCGTTCAGGTTCTTGATCTTTAATCAGAGTGATAATCCAATCTATTTTGAAATATGATTCAATCATTTGCAATGTCATTTTTTAGCATGAAGCACAACCAGAAAATATCGTCACCCTTACCGTACTTTTTTTTGTTTCCTTCAAAATTTGCAAAAATGAATATTATATCAAACTGATTTTTCAATTATTTTATTGTCAATGTTCTTTCGCCTCTCCCCCTCGTTTGCAACAAGGGAAGAACACAGGCCTGTGCAGATAGATATCCACAAAAAACATTGCTGCTGAACTTTGCGGATAACTGATGTTTGGTGCTGGTTTCTCTGGGGCATCAATATTAAACTGTCATACCATACCTCTTTTTATTTGCGTCCTGAAAAGCTGTTCTGAGTTCATAGAATATGCTTTTTTGATTTTCAAATAGCATATCATCTGATATTATTGTCTTAATAATATTGACATTGCCTTGCTTTTCTCCGAAGCAATAACCTTGGTTGGTGGCACCAACAAAACTAACAGTCTCATCTTTATTGTCATTCTCGAAGTAATGATAGACAGACTCAAATTTCTCATTAACAACAACACCAGTAAAGCCCCAATCATTCTTGAAATAATGTCTGATAATGTCTTCGTTTGAGATCGATTCGTCTTTTAAAATGCGTTCTCTATACCTTTTGAAGAAGTGCGGTGGATATATCGTGGTGATATTTATGTCCAACGAAGAAATAACAGCATACCTGCCTTCAGGTCGTAAGTAAATTCCATATATGCTTATAACCGGCTTTTTCCAGGCACTTCGTTTTAAGGCTGTAAATTGTATAATGAACAAATTCTGCTTTTCTCTAGTCTTATAGTCATAGGATTTTGTAATCGGATAACAGTTGCATTTAAGAACAATTCTTCTGAAATCACTTCTCAATTCGTCAAGTTTGTTTCGAAGAGTCTTTAAATCATCGAAAACCTCTTTATGAATCTCTTTAACAGTCATTGATGGAACTATCATCAGTTATATGTCGTTATGGGTTCGTTAATTCTGCTAAAATATTTTCTACTGCACTTATGCTTGCACCTAATCTGGGAGCTACACTCAGAAACGCATTGCGTCCGCCAACTGGCAGATGTCAAGCCGAAAAACAGCCTGAGCGGAAAGATGTACACCGAAAACCACTGCTGCCGCACTTGACGGGTTAGCTGAAGTTTCCAGCCGTTATTTGTTTTGTTCCTTCAATTTCCACAAAAAATAACAATCATTTTCCATTAATTGACCTTTGTCTTTCATGTCATTTACTTTCTCATATATAAAAGCGATCCCAGCAGCAGTTAATCCTGATACAAGGGATTTTACATCTGTTCCAAGATACATTGATGCATTCAGACCAATTAAACCAACTAATACACCTGATTTCCTTAATGAACTCATATTGCTGATTTTCTTTACCTTTATTTCTATTTTATCAAGATTGTCATCAATTTGATTTCTTTGTATATAACTGACTTCCCTTAAAAACTCGCTTGTCCCAAAAGCAGACTTAACATTGTTAATTGCAGATAGGAGAGATTTGCTAAAATTTGAAAAATCATCATAATAGTCTTCTTTTACCTCTGAAATAGTCTTTATATTTAGATTATCTAAAAAAGGAAATTTAAGTGATAATAAGGCATTTAGGCTATTTTCGTTTAACCAATTATAATTCTGATGAAAAAAGGGTGTTGCATTGAAATAATCAGGAAGAAATACTCTGTTCTTAAGGAGTTCAAGTTCCATTTCTAATGATGGAATGAATGGAGCATAGACAATTCTTCCTGTTTCTAAAAATTCTCTCCCAGAATTAGCTATCCAGTTTTTAAATTCAGCAGGTATGCTGTTGTATTCCCAACCAGCATAGGCAACCTGATAGCCATTATTAAGTGTTTTTGTATCACGAGTCCAGTACAATGGCGGTTTATACCCAATTGTTAATGGAGACGGCCTCAAATTTTGAAGTTTATCCTTAATTTCATCATAGTATCCTGGTTTATAGTCCTCTATTGGAATAGGAAGCCCTGCTTTGTTTAAATCAAAACGTGTCAAATTAAAACCCTTAATTGGTATGGGTATTGCTTTAAATTTATTTTCTTCTTTTGTCCATTTCCGTAAATCTCTCAATATCAATGTGTCAGCTAATAAAAACAACCTCTTAGATAGCATCTCAAAGTTGTCGAAACTTGATACATTTACAATGATATTATGTCCTTGATTTCCTGTCAGTGCAGCAGAAAGAGCATTACTATTTGCGCTGTACCAATATTCAATTAAACCATCCATATCATCTGGATCATTTTTGATAAAGTCAATTAGATCTTTTTGGATTCTAGATATTAACATAGTCTTATTTTTATAATGGCTGGTAACGTAGGAAGCTACACGCAGGGGCGGATTGCGGGCGATTTCCTGTCAAGCCGAAAAGCAGCTTGGGCGGAAAGATGCCCACCGAAAACCACTGCTGCCGCACTTGACGGGTAGCTGATGTTATAGCCTGTTGTTAAGAATCTGTCCAACTTTTGCGGTATTTTTATATGATTAACTGTTGATATACTTTTATTAAACAATGGAATATACATAAAATCTATTCTTCCATATTTAAAGGGTTTTTGAATGTCAGATCCATCTCAATTGTAAGCTGTAAGTATCTTTTGATAAATTTTTTAGAAGGACTAAATTCAACCGTGTGTGCAACTTGATTTCTAAGCTCATACAAGTCCATTACTAAAGGATATACAGTTTTTGCATAATTGCCAGTGTCAATGAGTTCACTGATAACCCTTCTAATATTTTTTGAACGCTCAGCTCTAACATTGAAACGTTCAGCAGCCTTAAATATAGAATGCTCTACTGCGGTCCAACCTTCAAGAATTGCAGCTCTGGGAGATTCCTCCGAGATTCGAAGTAATTGTTCATACTTTTCATCAAAGGGTTCAGGGTAAATGGGTTCTTCCCCAATGATTTTATTCGTTTTTGATGATTCTATTATTTTTTCAGCCTTTTTTTCTGCAATCAACAGTTCCTTTTCAAAATGTGCTTCTATGTCTTTGTACTTTAATGTTGAAACTCGGCTGAAGAGTCCTTTAAGTTCTCTCCTCAAATAAATAATAAGAGCCACAATTGTAAAAGGCCATATTATTGTTTTTAATATCTCGATAAAATGTTCCATTGGCTATTTTATTTTCTTTTAACTATAAAGTCTTTCCATTTTGTTCAAATGCTCCGAAATTATCGTGTCGCAATACAATAGGCTATAACTAGTAACTATCGTCACCCTTACCGTACTTTTTTTAGTTTCCTTCAAAGTTTGTAAAAATGAATATTATATCAAACTGATTTTGCAATTATTTTATTTTCAATGTTCTTTGGCATAATTCAGAAGAGGGAATAGCACTGATTAATCTTTCGGAGTCGGTTTGCAACAAAGGGGAATACCATAAAACAAAGTTGAAAAAGAAAAAATTTCATTTTGTTGTAATTTTTAATCGGTTTGATATCAATTTATTGACAGTAATTTCCGAACTTTATACAAATTGATAAGCAATCTTAGTATTAACCACAAAAATTTAAAAAAATGGCAGGCAATTTAGAATCAAGCCACGCTAAGAATGTGGCAAACTTCGAAAGTTTAATTTCAGCTATTAACGGTTTGGGAGCTATTTACAATCCTTCAAAATCGTCGTTAGCTGTTGGAGAGTTAACCAAACTGAGCAAAAGTGCAGACGACACAGTGAATCAGGTCAACTATGCACTGGGTCGTTATAAACTGGCAGTTGCAGCCCGAGCAAAAGCGTTCAGCCCGCTAAGCAAGCTATCCACTCGCATCATCAATGCGCTTCGTGCAAGCGATACCAAGCAACAGGTTGATGATGTTGCCAAATCGTTGGTTCGTAAAATTCAGGGTCAACGAGCTACGCCTAAACTAAGTGAAGAAAAAAAAGCGACACTGTTAGCCGAAGGAAAGGTTAAAAAAGAAGTGTCTTCTTCACAAATGGGGTTCGATAACCGCATCGATAGTCTGGATAAACTAATCCAGCTTTTGGGAGCAATTTCCCAATATTCGCCCAATGAGGTAGAGCTACAACTAAGCACTCTTGAAACGTATTACCACACGTTAAAAACAACAAACAACGACGTACGCGAATTGGAAACACAATTAAGCAACGCCCGTTTACTTCGCAACGAAATTCTGTACAAACCCAATACCGGTCTGGTAGATACTGCAATTGCCGTAAAAATGTACCTAAAATCGGTGTTTGGCACAAACAATCCCAAATACAAACAAATTTCGGGATTAAAATTCCGGGTTAACCTGGCTAATAAAATTCCGGAAGAAGAAACCATTGTTCAGGAAGTCCCTGTAAGATAATAAAAACAAGCAGCTGTCGGGCCTGAAACCCGACAGTTGCTTGTTTACCAATCACAACAAATTCAAAATTTCATACTACAGATCTACAATAAGCATCTGCACATTCAAAATTACCTGCTACCAATTACTTTTTTGCTACTGCATTTATATTTTATCAAACTGCATGTATATTTCAGGCAACCGCATATCTATTTCTTCTACCCGCATATCTATTTTAGGTAATCACATTTATATTTCTTCAATCTACATTTATATTTTAGGTAACTGCATTTATATTTTTGGCAATTGCAAACATATTTCTTCGACCTACATATCTATTTTAGGTAACTGCAAGTTCTAAATAAGCAACTGCAAATTATTTTTAAGCGTCCTGATTTAGAATACGAAGAACTGCAAATTACACAGATAACCACAGATTATAAAACCATTACATGGCTTTATTTGTGTGAATCTGTGTAATCTGTGGTTTTAATTTCACGCGTCTCTCCCCCTCATTTGCAACGAGAGCAAACGCGCAAACACTGAAATTCATAAAAAAGATTAATAAAGAAGTCTGAAGGAAAGCCGTTCAAGCTAAAATGCTATTTTTGCTAGGTATTAAAATGTATTCGTAACGAACAGATCAGACAGATTCATCTGCAATGCAAATTAGTACCAAACAAAAACTCAACTATTACCGGGTGAAAAAACTAATTTTAATCATACTTATTTTTGCTTCCACACAGGCATTCAGCCAGCTAAACATTAGCCATTATATGGAAGTGGGCGAAACTCGAATCCAAATCGGAAACTATGTCGGGGCAATCGAAAATTTCAATATTGTTATCCGGTTTAAACCTCACCTACCCGAGCCATACTATTTGAGAGGGGTTGCCAAACATCAACTGGAAGACTTTCGCGGCGCAATTCGTGATTACAATATTGCAATCGACATAAAACCATATTATCCGGATGCTTTTTTGCATCGGGGATTGGCTTATCTCGAAATGAACGACTTTCCAAATGCCATCAAAGATTATAACCGGGCCATTGAACTTGATCCATCCAATGCAAATATTTACAACAACCGTGGTATAGCAAAAATATCGATCAAAGATATTGATGGGGCAATTGCCGACTACGACAAAGCAATCGAACTTAACCCAAAATCGACCAATGCCTACATCAATCGTAGTAATGCCCGCCTGATGAAAAACGATATTAAAGGGGCAATTAAAGATTTAAATCAAACCATCATGATCAGGCCACATTATTCAAGTGCCTATCTGCTTAGAGGATTAGCCCGGTTTGAGCTCAATGATTATGCCTCGGCACTTCGCGATTTTGACCAATGTATAAAGCTTGATCCGGGCAATGCCAGCGCATTCAATAACCGGGGTTTGATCAAACAAAGACTGGAAGATTTCAGGGGAGCAATCGTTGATTATAACATGGCTTTACAACTGGATCCAACTCAGGCCAATGCTTATATGAACCGTGGAATTGCGAAGGAAATGCTAAAACTTCCGGGATCAGCAGAAGATTACGCAATGGCTGCAAAGCTTGATCCGAAATTTGCATTTAATCCAGGTAATGTCGACTATAATTCGCTTGCCAAAGCTAAACAAAAAGCAAATCAGCAAAACCAACAAAATCAACAGAATCAGCAGAACAAAGCTCAAAATACCAATACGCCACCACCACCTCAACAATCAGCAACAACAGCAACGGTAACACAACAAACCGTAAATTCAACTACCAATAAACCCGATACCACAACGAATAAATCGGGAAAAGAAACACCGGAAGAACGCGACCGCCGAAGGTTAAGGTTGGCTCTTACCGATGCCGGAAACATGCCGGCTCCTAAAGATAAAGTGGTTGATGATGGGCGAATCCAGAATAAAAATATCATCATCGATCTTCAGCCTATATTTATGTTGTCGTCGTTTGATCAGTACACCTTAGACTATGATCGTTCTCAATATTATAACATTGAATTGGAAACAATCAATAAATTCAACAATTATAGTCCGGTGATCACCATCTCAAATAAATCGGACGAAAACCAAACCGAGGCATACCAAAACAACATCTTATATTGCAACGAAAAAATCAAAAAGAATAGCAAAGAAAGTAACAACTTCCTGAACCGAGGCATTTTCTATAGTCTAACCAAAGACTATAGCAATTCGACAAAGGATTTCAGGAAAGCTATTGAGCTCAACAATAAAAATATATTGGCCTATTTTGCCATGGGCAATTGTATGATGAAAATGACTGATGTCGTTGAGCAACTAAAACATAGTTCAAGCTATTTTAAAGTACCGGTAAAAAATCAAAACACAAAGAATACGGGAACAACAGTCGAAACAATTAACGACTACAAAGAAATTCTGAAACAATACGCAACCTGCCTCACCCTGAATCCCAAATTTCCGTTTGCATATTATAATCAGGCATACGTGAAATGCAAGATTCGTGATTACGAAGGAGCATTGGCCGATCTGAATAAAGCGATTGAAATTGAAGGCGATTTCGCTGAAGCCTATTTCAACCGGGGACTAACCCGGATTTATCTGGATGATATTGAGGGCGGTGCCATGGATCTGAGTAAAGCCGGCGAACTTGGACTTCAGGATGCTTACAATGTTATTAAGCGGTATTGCAATCAATAATTGATGTTTCTGTTATTTATTAAACTTAAAGAGTATGTTTCCCGCAAACCAACCACTGGCCGAACGCTTACGTCCGGCTACACTCGACGATTATATTGGACAGGAACACCTGATTGGTGAAGGTGCGGTTTTGCGCAAAATGATTGAATCCGGAAAGATTTCATCCTTTCTTTTATGGGGTCCTCCGGGTGTTGGAAAAACAACATTGGCAAAAATCATTGCGAATACCTTAACGCGTCCGTTCTACACCTTAAGTGCAATTAGTTCCGGAGTCAAAGACGTTCGCGATATTATCGAAAAAGCACAGCGGAATCAATTTTTCAACCAGGCAAATCCGATTCTGTTTATCGATGAAATACACCGTTTCAGTAAAGCACAGCAAGATTCGTTGCTTGGAGCTGTTGAGCAAGGCATTGTAACCCTTATTGGTGCCACTACCGAAAACCCTTCTTTTGAAGTAATCTCACCGCTTCTATCCCGCTGTCAGGTTTATGTATTAAAATCGCTGGACAAAGAAGATCTTTTGAAAATCGTGAATATGGCATTAACCAAAGATGCCTACCTAAAGACCAAAAGTGTCACGATTGAAGAACACGAAGCGCTGTTGCGATTTTCAGGGGGAGATGCCCGGAAGCTATTAAACATCCTTGAACTGGTTATCAACGCCGATGAAGAAGATGCGATTACCATCACCAACGATAAAGTAATCGACCGGCTTCAGAACAACATGTCGATGTACGATAAAAACGGTGAAATGCACTACGACATCATTTCAGCGTTTATCAAAAGTATGCGAGGCAGCGATCCGGATGCAGCAGTTTATTGGCTTGCCCGGATGATTGAAGGCGGTGAAGATGTTAAATTTATTGCCCGACGAATGTTAATACTGGCTGCCGAAGATATCGGATTAGCTAATCCTAATGCATTACTTCTGGCTCAGGGAACCTTTGATGCAGTGCATAAAATCGGACATCCCGAAGCCCGGATTATTCTATCTCAATGTGCAATTTATCTGGCAACCTCGGCTAAAAGTAATTCAGCCTATATGGCCATTAACGAAGCGCTGGATTTGGTAAAAAAAACAGGGAATCTTCCGGTACCGTTACATTTACGAAATGCCCCAACCAAACTTATGAAAGAATTGGGATACGGGAATGATTATAAATATGCGCACTCCTACGAGAACAACTTTGCCAAACAGGATTTTCTGCCTAAAAAAATAAAAAACAATCGGCTTTACACTCCGCAAAACAATCCGGCAGAGCTTAAGATTCTGGAAAAATTAAAATCGCTTTGGGGAAAACGATATGAGAAGTAAGACGAAAGAATAAATTATCTTCGCAAAAAATATTAAAACAATGATACCAAAATTAAAATATTCTAATTCCAATTTTCTCCTTTTAGCCGGACCATGTGCTATTGAAGGAGAACAAATGGCTCTTGAAATTGCCGAACGAATTGTTGCCATAAGCAATAAATTGCAAATACCTTATATTTTCAAAGGTTCGTACCGAAAAGCCAATCGATCCAGACTCGATTCGTTTGCAGGCATTGGCGACGAAAAAGCGCTGAAAATATTGAGAAAAGTAAGCGAAACATTCGACATTCCAACCGTTACTGATATTCATACAGCTCAGGAAGCTGCAATGGCCGCTGAATATGTGGATATGTTACAGATTCCGGCATTTCTATGCCGACAGACAGATATTCTGGTGGCTGCTGCTCAAACCGGGAAAGCTGTAAACATTAAAAAAGGACAGTTTTTATCGGCTGAAGCCATGCAATTTGCGGTCACCAAAGTACGCGAAAGTGGAAATGATCAGGTATTCTTAACCGAACGCGGATCAACATTCGGGTATCAGGATTTGATTGTAGACTATCGTGGAATCCCTGAAATGCAAAAGAATAATTGTCCGGTAATTCTGGATATTACACACTCCCTGCAACAACCCAATCAGGCCAGTGGCGTTACCGGCGGACAACCTCAACTTATCGAAACTATTGCCCGTGCAGGAATTGCAGTAGGCGTTGACGGAATTTTCATTGAAACACATCCGGATCCCAAAAATGCAAAATCAGACGGTGCCAATATGTTGCAACTTGATTTGCTGGAAGGACTTTTGACCCGACTTGTTCAGATCAGGCAAGTCGTTCAATCGTTTTAAGACTAAATCAGGCATAAATAAAAGAGGCTGT
>Ga0302286_10002479_pt1 | contig 12837 bp, 9 predicted proteins | sample III_Fen_E2_3_FD_198765 | JGI IMG/M metagenome (GOLD analysis project Ga0302286, IMG submission 198765) | Peat permafrost microbial communities from Stordalen Mire near Abisko, Sweden - III_Fen_E2_3 | ecosystem: Environmental > Terrestrial > Soil > Wetlands > Permafrost | place: Sweden: Abisko...
AGAAAAAGCTTATTCGCTCAGGAATATGTAGCGGGTAACTACCAGCACAAAGAGCAGGTACATCATCCAATGCACTTTTTTACCTTTTCCGGTCACTACTTTCAGTAGGGTGTAGGCAATGATACCGCCGGCAATACCGTTGGCAATGCTGTAAGTGAGCGGCATCAGGATAAAGGTCATAAAGGCAGGGAAGCTTTCGGTGAAGTCGCTGAAATCGATATCCAGGACGGAGGAAGCCATCAGCACTCCCACGATAATCAGAGCGGGAGCGGTGGCAGCACTGGGGATAATCCCGGCCAACGGTGCAAGCACCAGAGCCAACAGGAACAATACGCCGGTAGTAATGGCAGTAAGTCCGGTACGTCCACCTTCGCCGATACCTGCTGCACTTTCCACGTAAGTGGTGACGGTACTGGTACCCATCAGGGCGCCGAACGAAACGCCAATGGCATCCACCAACATGGCTTTCCCTATTTTGGGTGAGTTGCCATCCTTGTCGATCAGCCCGGCCTTGGTAGCTGTTCCTACCAGGGTTCCGAAGGTATCGAACAATTCTACAAAGGTAAAGGTGAAGATCACAGTCCATAGTCCCATGTTGAGGGCACCCTTGATGTCGAGTGCACCCACGGCCAGGTGGTGGAAGTCGGGTAGGCTGAAGATGGTGAAATTGGCAGGAATCACGGTGACTCCCATCGGGATACCAATCAGGGTGGAGGCAATGATGCTGATGAGCATCGAGCCTTTTACCTTGAGCGCCATCAGGACAGCGGCTATCCCGAGTCCAATCAGGCAAAGCACCATCGAAGGGTTCGAAAAGCTGCCCATACCGATATTCCATTCAAAGAATTTCAGGGTGGCAGGGGCTGTCCCTTTGGTCAGCGCTTCGAGGGTGGGAGGGATGACCTTAGCCGTTACCACCATGATTTCGGACAGTTTAAACCCGATGATGGTGATGAACAGGCCGATACCCACCGTGATGGCACTTTTTAATGATGTGGGAACTGCTACTACCAGGATCTGACGGATCTTGGTGACCGTCAGCAATATAAAAATCAAGCCTGAAATGAATACTGCACCCAGGGCTGACTGCCAGGGCATACCTACCCCGGCAAGTGCTACGGTGGCGAACAGGGCGTTCAGTCCCATACCGGGAGCGAGGGCCATGGGGAAATTGGCAACCAGGCCCATGGCGATGGTCACAAATCCGGCGGAAATGGCTGTGGCAAAGAATACTGCATTTTTATCCATTCCCGTTACCCCCAGGATATTGGGATTCAGAAACAGGATATATGCCATGGTCATAAAGGTAGTGATCCCGGCAATGATTTCAGTGCGTACCGTAGTGCCGTTGGCCTTTAGTTTGAAAAATTTATCGATCATAATCAGTTTGTTTTAGAGTGTTAGAAATTCCATTTGACAGCCATGGTAGGGCATACTTTAAATCCGTTGACAGTTCCAAAGTTGGTAGCCAGCTCCACTTCACTTCCCAGGGATAGATTGGGGGTGACGTTATACCAGAATTGAGGTTCGCTGAGGAACACAAAATCTGTTCGGGCAGGAATGATGTCATCACCACTTGCATTGGTAAAGTTAAGGTTGTCTTCCCTCCAGAAATCAGCAAACCCGGATACGGTGAGTTTCTTATTAAAAAAGTTCAGGTTCCAGACCCCGGTCAGCTGGAAAGAAGCCGGGTTCTTGCCCTGTATGTATTTATACAGCACCTTGAAATTAAGAAATTTATTAAAGGATTTATCATGCCATCCATAATCAACCCCCGCCAGGTAGGCGTTGTTGATGGGGAGGTACACATTTCCCACTGACAGCAATCCGCCGTTATACTCCACATGGGCGCTCAACGGGCCGTTCCAGAATTTCAGGGTACGTGCAATCTCCATGTAGCCCAATGAGGGATGATGATCGGAGCCCCCGTTGTAATCGATATCAACAAATAAAAAATTGGTACCCCATTTATCGGGTTTAAACATTTCGACCGTGGAAGTAAGGTACTTCCGGTCTTTTCCCAAATCGTAATGAAGCTGAAGGTTAGTTTGTGCTTCCGTTAATAATGTTCCCATTAGAAATAAAGTAAAAGCTAGTTTTCTCATAAACTGTGACGTGTTATAAATTAAATAATGATTAAAAAACAGGGTCTGAACTGAATATCCCCGGAATGGCTGACAGGTTGTTGCTGCAGACAGACCGATGTCCGGATCGGATAACTGCTTATTTTTCAATTGACTTATCCTGACAGCACCGGGATTGTTCCGGCGGCAAAGATACTGATTATAAATGATTATCCATCATGGGGTTAAGTGTTAAATCCCGGGAGGCAAATATGGGGGAATGAGTACGCTAAATTCAGGATCTCTTCATTAATTCCTCATCAAAAAAGCATAAGTAACCAGAAATAAATACAGATCTATTTATTAAATATCTAATCTGATTGTTTTTGCAACTCTATTATTCTTGACCCCCAACCCCCAAAGGGGGAGTAAGAGTGCATTTTCAGGATAGATTTAGTATTCGCAATAATTCAAATACTGCGTCTGAAAGCCCCATTTAGGGGGTTGGGGGTTCTCTCTCTATTCCTATTTAAACTCAATCATGTATTCGGTGAGGCTTTTGGTGGAGGGAATGCCAATCTTTTTACGCACACGGTAACGGCCTACTTCCACGCCTTTGAGGGTGATATTCATTAGATGGGCGATATCCTTGCTGGATAGGTTCAGGCGCAGATAGGCACAGAAACGCAGGTCGTTCGAGGTGAGATCCGGGAAGCGGGTGTGCAGGTTGCGGAAGAAGTTCTCATGGATACGGTCGAAGTTGGTCTGGAAGATAGCCCAGTCATCCTCGGAAGAGAGGTTTTCGTCGAGCAGCCGGATAAGCTTGTCGTAGTATTTGTTCGGATATTGGGAACCCAGGGCATCCTTTTGCAGGATCACTTCTTCCTTGATGGTGGCCAGGATCTCGTTCTTCTTGATAATGGTCATGGTGGAAACAGCCAGTTCCTTGCTCTTGACGGTCAGTTCCGATTCCAGCTTTTCATTCTCCAGGGCAATGATCTGTTGTTCCCTCTTTTCTATTTCCTTGCGGCGAATCTCTTTTTGTTCCGAAACAACCTTTTCCTTTTTCAGCTGGATCAGCCTCTTGATATACTGGAAGATGCCCACGCAAAGCAGCAGGATAAGCAGTACGTACAGTATCTTGGCCGGGATGCTGAGATAAAACGGCGGATTAACTTCGAAGGTATAGCTGACAGCCGACAACCTTTTTCCGCTCTTGGTGGAGACTTCTACCAAGAGGGTATATTCTCCGTGGGGCAGGTAGTTGTACACCTTTTGGGACGAGGCGGAAGGTTCGCTCCATACTTTATCCAGGCCCTCGAGTTTGTAGCGGAAACTGATATTGTTCAAGCCGTTGTATTGGGGGTAAAAAACGCTGAATACAAGGTTGTTCCGTTTGAATGGAGTAGCAGGATCGGATTCGGAGGACAGGGGCAGAAAGACAATTTCCCTGGATTCGGCATCGGAAGAGCGTATGCTGCGGATTTGTAATGTAGCCGGTGTTGGCTTGGCTTGCAGATGGTCGGTATGGTACAATGCCAGTCCGTTTTCGAGGGTAAAGATACATTCGGTGTCGGAGATGGGGATGATGTTTTGATACTCATCCACCGTCTGGTTGAGGAACCAGGCATACTGCACCACGTCGAGCACCTTGATGGCACCCGGCTTTACCTGCACCAGGGCAGCTTCCCCGTCGAGGATAAACCAGTAGAGGTCCGACTTGAAATGGCACACGCGGTAGGCACGGGCAAAATAACCCAGGCTCTTGTTTAACTCGTTATAGGGAATTATTTTCTTTTGTATGTCATCGTAGGTGTAGAAAGAATTGTCGTCGGTAAAGACCACCCGGTTGTTGATGGAAAAGACATTGATCGGGTAGCGGTGTTTCCTGTCGAGCGTATTGAAGGTGGTGATGTGTTCTATTCTGCGCAGATCGGGGGTTAACTGGATGGCATACAAACCCTGATGCAGGTGGCTGGCCCAGATGGTTCCGGTATAATCGATTTCGAGATAACGTATCGGGTTTACGAAATTATCCACCGTGTTTCTGAACTTCCAGGCACCGTTGACCTTTTCGTAAATACACAGCTGGGTATATGTGCCCTGTACCAGCACTTCCCGCCCGCGAATTATTCCCTGTTTGATACAGATGCCGCCTTTCACCGACGAAAGGATGGAAGTTCCTCGTCCCGATATATCGTAGGTGGCTTCGTTATTTCCACAGAGCTGCTGGTTATCGAAGGGATTCACACTCCATACCTGTCCCTTGATATTGGGTTCGAGCCGAAGGTTGCTGATACTCTTCCGGTCTGTACTGAGTTCAGCGGTGTACAATCCCTGGTTTGTGCCGATATACAGGTTGGGCTCTTTGTAGCTGAGCGAATAAATGGACCCCACCGAAGGGCTGAAGGAATGGATGTAGCGGATGGACGAATTGAGCTGTATCAGGGAAATGCCTTTATCCAGTGCCAGCCAGAGGTTGTTGTCACGGTCGCAATACATGCCGAGAACCGTGTTGTTCTGGAGCACGTTGGAGGTGTTCAGGGTCCATAGTTTCACACCCTGGCGGTTAATGGCTGTAATCCCGTTTAAAATAGTCCCCAGCACGATGGTGCCATCGGGGGATATCACGGCCCGGTTGATATCGGCTCTTTTCAGTTCCTCGTCGGCACCTGTTACGAACCGGCTTACCGTGCTGCCATCATATAAAAACAATCCATCCGAACGCGTCACCAGCAATGCCCGTGTGGGATCGTAAGTCAGTACCGAGATTACAGGGCTTTTCAGCAGGTTGTTGGGTACGGGTACGAAGGAATTGGTGCCCGAGTTTAAAGCACTAAACCCGTATTGTTCGGTATGGGTATATATTTTCTGCTTGTAGATATTGAAAAAAAGGAAGGTAAAGGGGCAGCGTATTCCTGTCACGATGCCGTTTTTAAATGTAAAATAGGAGGTAAAGGACTGGAAAATAATAGTGCCGTTAAAGTCGAGGATATTCCAGATCTCATCATTCTGCATGGTATACTTCTTCAGCTTAGCCGACAGAGAATGGTAAATGAGCTGGCCGGCAGCATTCTTATCGAAGTACCCGAATTCTTCGAAGGAGCCTGTATAAATCCGGTTGCCTTTGCTTACCAACAGCGAACGGACTATCTTATTTCCCGCAATATGGTGTGTCTGCCACAGGGAGCCGTCGTATTCGAGTAATCCCTGGTTATTCCCAAAGTACATGATACCATCCTTCCCTTGCCCGACTGACCAGTTCTGGTTGGAGGCATTGTAATCCTTTTTAGTAAACTGGCTGACTACCGGAGTGAATTCCTGCCCGGCGGTAAAAGCTGAAATACAGATCAGGGAAAGGAGTAAATACTTTCGTGACGATAGTTTCATGGTGGCGAGGTTGATTTACTGTTCTTCAGTCATAAGGTTTCGGAATACAAATTACGGAAAGTTCTGCGACATGACAAAATAAATTCGGCCTTATCTCATGGTAATCCCCGGATTGGTTCGGAGCGGAAACAAAAAAGCCTTGCTGAAATTTCAGCAAGGCTTTTCCGGCTTTTATAAAACGTATTACTATGAATTATTTCTTGAGTTCTTCTACTTTTTTGACTCTTCTCAGACGAACCAGTTTATCCATTTCCACCGTGATAGGCGAGGCGATAAATACTGACGAATAAGTTCCGATAAAGATACCGAATAACATGGCGAAGATAAATCCACGGATAGAATCGCCACCGAAAATAAACATGGCCAGTAAGGTAATGATTACTGTGAAGGTGGTACTGAAGGTACGTCCCAACATCTGATTCACGGAATCGTTGATAATGGTTACCCTGTCGCGTTTAGGGAACAGACCTACATTTTCACGGATCCTGTCGTAGTTGATTACCGTATCATTGATCGAATATCCAAGCACTGTCAGGATTGCTGCAATAAACGACTGGTCAATTTCCATTGAGAAAGGAAGCAGGCCGTAGAATAAGGAGAACAGCCCCATCGTGATTACCACGTCATGTGCCAGGGATACAACCGCACCCAAGGTATAGCCCCATTCGCGGAACCGTATCATGATATACAACCCGATACCGATAATGGCAAATAATACTGCCCAGATGGCTGATCGTTTAATATCATCGGCAACAGTAGGCCCTACTTTCGAAGAGCTCTTGATATTTTCCTTTATAAACTGAGCTTCCGTAACGTTGCTGTTCAACATAGGTTTCAAGTTGGTAAACAACTTGGATTCGATTTCGTTATCGATATCGACACCGTTTTCCTGGATCTTGTACTTCGTTGAAATACGAACCTGATTGTCGGTACCAATCGTGATTACCTGTGGCATGTCACCTTCAAAGGCATCTTTCAAGAGTTTCTTGACGTCTTCTGTTTTTACAGGTTTTTCAAATGCTACCACATAATTACGCCCCCCGGTAAAGTCAATACCCAGGCTGAATCCACGAACCCCGAATGATACAAAACTAATCAGGAACATAATACCCGATAAGATGTACATGGTTTTACGGATCTTCATGAAGTTGATATTCGTATTTTGCAGGAAGTGTTCAGAGATTTTAGTATGGAAAGGCAATTCCTTCGCTGTTTCACGGGCTGCGTAAGCTTCCACCATATAACGGGTGAGGAATACAGCAGTAATGAAAGTCGTTAAGATACCAAAACTTAAGGTAACCCCGAAGCCTTTGATAGGTCCTTGTCCGAAGATCACCAATACGATACCGGTAATCAGGGTGGTGACATTCGAGTCAATAATGGCATTCAAGGCATGTTTGAAACCTTCCTTGATAGCTGCCCGCATGTTCTTGCCATGTCGCATCTCTTCACGGATACGCTCATAGATCAGTACATTCGCATCCACCGCCATACCCATGGTGAGCACGATACCCGCTATTCCAGGCAATGTAAGCACAGACCCGAATGAAGCAAGGATGCCCATCAGGAAGAATACATTGGCAAATAAGGCAATATCAGCAATAAGTCCGGGGATAAGTCCGTAATAGAATACCATGTAAACCAGTACCAGCAGGAAGGCAATAATAAACGACCAAAGGCCATTTGTAATAGCTTGTTGACCCAATGAAGGACCTACAATGTCTTCCTGAACGATACGGGCAGGAGCAGGCATTTTACCTGATTTCAGAGTGTTTGCTAAATCCTTTGCTTCCTCTACGGTAAAGTTACCGGTGATTTGGGAGCTACCTCCTGAGATTTCAGTGTTCACGGTAGGGAATGAATAAATATATCCGTCCAGGGCAATGGCAATTGATTTGCCGATATTGTCCTTGGTCATACGTGCCCAGGTTTTAGAACCTTCGGCATTCATGGACATACTTACATTGGCGTAGGCTGATGTCTGGCTAAAATCTGCACGGGCATCGGTGATTACATCACCACCCAGTGGAGCACGTCCATCACGGTTTGTTATTTTGATAGCAATTAACTGATAGATTTCTCCTTTTTTATCAATTGCTTTTACCGACCATCTTGTACCTAAGTCACGTGGTAATACTTCCTTTACTTGTTTTGTTTTGAAATAAGCATTGATTTGTGCTGTATCCTTGCTTTGTGCTAACCCGATTACCGGACCGCGTGAAACCTGTCCACCCTGTGCGTTAATCTGAAGGATGGCAAATAATGGATTTTCCTTCCGGCCCTTTTCAGTAACTTTCGAAGAATCGGTTGCTGTGGCAGCAGCCGTTTTCTTAGCCAGGGCAGCCTTTAAACTGTCCACATCCGAAATGGCTTTTGCCTTTTTGGCTTGTGTAGTTGTTGCTGTTGTTGCCGTCTTGGCAGCTGTTGTATCTTTCACAACCGGAGCAGAAGCTCCACCTGCTGCATTCAATGAAGCCAGGACTTTATTGGCTTCCCCGATATTGCTGATGATCTCATTTAAATCATACGTTTCCCAGAATTCAAGGTTTGCAGACCCTTGCAGTAATTTACGAACGCGTTCAGGTTCCTTAATACCCGGCAGTTCAATCAGGATTCGTCCGTTACCCAGTTTCTGAATGTTCGGTTGAACAACCCCAAAACGGTCAATACGTTGACGTAATACATTGAATGAGTTGGCAATGGCACCTTCTACTTCTGTTTTTAATACTTTTACGACATCGGCATTCGACGTTGTCAGTGATATTTTGTCTTTCAATTCGAAAGTACTAAATACTGTCGCTAACTTAGCCTGCGAATCCAACTCAGTGTAAGACCTTACAAACAAGTCGATGTAGGACACCTGGCTATTTGTTTTCTGAAGCTCGGTAGCTTTGGCTAATGCCTGATTGAAGTTTGGGTTTGTGTTAAAGTCGGATAACGAGCGGATGATATCGGCAACCGATACTTCCAGGGTTACGTTCATACCGCCTTTTAAGTCAAGACCCAGGTTAATTTCTTTTTCGCGACATTCTTTGAGCGTGTAGCCTAACCACACTTTTTCGCTGGCAATAGAATCCAAATAATTGAATTCTTTCATTTTATCTCCGAGGGCGTATTCTTTAGCCATTTTGTTGTACCGGTTCGTTACAACGCTAAATGAAAGATAAAATATACACACTAAAGTTAGTGCGACTGCAAAAAGTCTGACAAGTCCTTTGTTTTGCATGGAAAATTTATTTAAGATAAGACATTAATTATTTTGATTTTTTTAAGGAGGTGCAAATATAGCATTTTTTTTATTACAAACATAAAAAAATGACCATCAGAACTTAGAATGAGTGCAAAAATGTGGTAAATCAAACTTTCTTTCAGTTAATTCCCTCCTTTTAAAATCAGGATATTGAACGAACTGTAATAAACCGAAGGTAGTCCATCCTGAACGGACTGATAGGAACCCCCGAAATTAAATCTAAATCCTTTATAATTAACTTCCCTCACGCAGCTGGATTGTCAGTATATTGGTGATTGGTCTGACCTGAATTTGTAAATTAGGAATTCCCGATACGAAACATGTATCCTTTTTAACACTGCGGAATTGCAACAGCGCCTATGTCCGTCATCTGATCGATCTGATCCCAATATACTGTTGAGGATGTTTAAAATCAAGAATCCATGAAACTAATCATGAATTCTCTTCTAAGTTGCGGAATTCGACTCAAACGAACTTCCGTCAGCTGACGGATATGAGTCCAACGAGCTACAGGAATATAAAAAAAGAATCCATGAAACTAATCATGAATTCTCTTCTAAGTTGCGGAATTCAACTCGAACGACCGTCCGTGGGCTTACGGATATGAACCCAACGAGCTATTGAAGTTATAAAAAAAGAATCCATGAAACTAATCATGAATTCTCTTCTAAGTTGCGGAATTCGACTCAAACGAACTTCCGTCAGCTGACGGATATGAGTCCAAAGAGCTACAGGAATATAAAAAAAGAATCCATGAAACTAATCATGAATTCTCTTTTAAGTTGCGGAATTCGACTCGAACGACCGTCCGTGGGCTTACGGATATGAACTCAACGAGCTATTGAAGTTATAAAAAAAGAATCCATGAAACTAATCATGAATTCTCTTCTAAATTGTGGAATTCGACTCAAACGAACTTCCGTCAGCTGACGGATATGAGTCCAAAGAGCTACAGGAATATAAAAAAAGAATCCATGAAACTAATCATGAATTCTCTTCTAAGTTGCGGAGGCTCGACTCGAACGAACGACCTTTGGGTTATGAGCCCAACGAGCTACCACTGCTCCACTCCGCGATATTTTGTGGTGCAAAAGTACTGCTTTTATTCGTATTAGCAAATCTTTAGGCTATAATTTTTTATAATAATTCAGGAACAGGGTTTATAACATTGACAGTAAGCAGTTACAACCCCCTGTTTATTTCTGTTGTTCTTAAAATAAATTAGGCAGAGACTGCTTATCTTTCTTTTAAAGTTTAAACGCGGATAAACTTTTCTTTTGAAGTACCACAGAGTGGACACATTTTATCCCTGGTTGCATAATCGTATGTATTGCCACATACTGGACAAACTGCATATTCGAAAGGTAATGTCTTCTCGGTTTTCGATATCAGGGCGTATAATGCTTTTTTATAGAAGTCTAGGTGTTTCATTTCAGCATCAAGTGCCCAACGGAAGGATAGTCCTGCCTGTTCAACTTTTTCAGTTTTAGCATCTGTCAGAAACTGAGGGTACATATTTTTTGTTTCGTAGGTTTCCCCATCAATGGCAGCTTCCAGGTTGTCAATAGTGGTTTTTACTTCAAATACAGGTTTGAAATCTTCCATCTTTTCACCCAGGCTTTCAAGCGCTTTCAGGTGGTTAGCGGCATGGATTCCTTCTGATTTAGAAGTTGCGTCAAAGAGCTTTGCAATAGTATCATGTCCTTCTGCTTTCGCCTTTTCTGCAAATGCTGCGTACCTGGCACTGGCAGTAGTTTCTCCTTTTATTCCGGCTTTTAAATCTTCAATGGTCTTTACCGGTTTTGTACTGATACACCCTGCTAATAATAAAATACAGGAGAAAAGTACTATGATTGTTTTTTTCATGTGATGATTGATTAGAATTGGGTAGTAGTCAATCGAAGAACTCTATATTCAACTAAAAAAAGTTATTTTACATTGATATGTGCCAAAGAACTATTTAAATTCCAACCATGTAGCTGTATACTAATGTTCCTCCCAGGTATCCGGTAATACTAACAGCAATAGATGCCAGGGCGTATAGGATAAATGAAATTGTTTTTAATATGGGATATTTAATTTTCATCATGAGGATAGCTGTGCGCAAAATCGATGTAACTAATAATAAAATAAGGGTGATGGTTGCAAACAGTTCATGGGATTCTTTCATTCTGCCTGCTGCCCCACTCATGGGTGATGTAAAAAAGTTGCCTGTTAACCACGCTAACAGGGCAGTCAACGTACCTACAATCAGTAGGTAATACCCCATCTTACTTATTCTAACTTCCCTTTTTAAGAATAGAAAAATTAGTTCTGCCAAAAAACCAAATATTACTAATGCAATCGGAAAGTGCACCAACATAGGATGCAAATGCATGACTGAAAACATATTACTAAATTTATATAGGTTTCGGAAACTCTGTTTGACAAAAGGAATAGAAAAGTACCTGTCGTAACTTAAATATGCTTATATAATTAATAACTGATGACAATTGTTCATTTGATGCTTTATTTATTTCTCAATTGACTAAATAAGCTTTGATTCTTAAATACGGAAATTGCTATCAGGCAATAGCAATCCCTATTATTCTCCCAATGCCAAAGGTAATGGCTGCTGCCATTAAACCAAAAATAATCTGACGGAATCCCGAAAACCACAGGTTCTTTCCTGTAAACAGTGTGATGGCTCCTCCAATCACAAAAAGTCCGATAGTACTCAACGCTACACTTAAAATAATTGCGTTTATTCCTGTCGTAAAGATGAATGGGATGACTGGTATGATTCCTCCAATGGTGAACATCATGAATGAATAAAGTGCCGCTTCAACAGCAGACCCTTTCAATTCTTCAGGGTTTATGCCAAGCTCTTCCTTGACCAGTACTTCGTGTGCATGGGTTTTGTCTTTCATGATTTCTTCGGCCATCTCTTTGGCATGTACCTCCGGAATTCCTTTTGCCATATAGATTAACACCAGTTCCTTCTGTTCGCCTTCGGGGTTGTTCTCTATCTCGTCCATTTCTATCGCCATTTGATTTTCATAAAGTTCCTGGGAACTTTTAACTGATATCCACTCTCCAAGGGCCATAGACAGTGCTCCAGCCAATAACCCGGCAATTCCTGCCAACAGGACGGCATGATTCCCTCCGGTGGCTCCTGCAATTCCCATGACAAGACTAAAGATGGATACTAATCCGTCATTCCCTCCCAATACAGCAGCCCGGATAGCGTTTCCGCCACCAGTATGATGTCTGGTTTCAAATTTTGCCAGTTGAGGACCACTGATTTTTTTCTCTTTCTCCAGTATCGACCACAGTATTTTTACATGGTTTGTCTCACTGCCTGTAATTTCTTGTTTGTTTTTTTCTTTAATAGAGATGATGGCGTTCGACAGGCTTTTCTCAGTATCCATTAATGAATTCAACACCTTGTCGTACCCGAATATATTCCCGATCAGGATTAAGGTACGTGCCCTCCACGAAGGCTGTATTAGGTTCTCTGTGGGTATATTTAATTTCCGGGCGAAGGCTTCTGCATGACTTAGCTCAATCTCGCTCATCTGACGGAATACATTGGCAACCGTTTCATCCGATTCATGCTCGGCTAATTTGCGATACAAATAACAGGCATCTATTTCGGTTTGAACACTTTTATTTTTCATACTTAGTATTGTTTTGGTGTCAAAAGTAGTCAAAAGAAGGTGTAGTGCAAAAAAAAGCGAGTCCTGAAATAATTCAGGACTCGCTTTATATCGTTGTTATCTAATAAGTGTTGTCATACAAACAGGGTGATTCGCGCATGGTCAGGATGGAGCCCCTTAAAAACGCGAAAGGTAGTCACGCTTGACTACCAATCTTTGTTAACCTTAAATCTAATACTATGAAAAAATCACGATGCAAAGATACGGTGTTTTTAAATTCAATGCAAGCATTATCCTAATTATTTGTGTTAAAAGTATGTTATATAACATATATTTATTCTTTTCGTATGTTTTTGAGCCTAAAACCACAGTTTTTATGGCTATTAACATAGTAATCGATTATTTTTTACACTTATCCAGGTGTCTTATGTCCGGAATTATTGATCTTTTCCTATTGAAAGGTCAATAAAAAAACGAGACCGGGAATAAACCACGA
>Ga0302286_10002482_pt1 | contig 12824 bp, 6 predicted proteins | sample III_Fen_E2_3_FD_198765 | JGI IMG/M metagenome (GOLD analysis project Ga0302286, IMG submission 198765) | Peat permafrost microbial communities from Stordalen Mire near Abisko, Sweden - III_Fen_E2_3 | ecosystem: Environmental > Terrestrial > Soil > Wetlands > Permafrost | place: Sweden: Abisko...
GCTATACAGGTAACAACCTGTTATTCTCCACCCACCATCATGCACATGCCGCTTCAGCATTTTATCCATCACCCTATGACAAGGCCATGATCGTTACCCTCGATGGAGTGGGGGAATGGAACACTACCACCGTAGCTCATGGAACGGGGAATAGCCTTGAATTTATACAGGAAATAAATTATCCCCACTCCATAGGGTTGCTGTATGCTGCTTTTACCTATTACCTTGGATTCAAGGTGAATTGTGACGAATACAAGGTCATGGGGCTCGCACCTTATGGTACCCCACGCTTTGTTGAATCAATATATGATCATTTGATTGATGTCAAGGAGGATGGCTCCTTTAAACTTAACATGGATTATTTTGGGTATGTGACCTCCCTGAAGATGACCAATAAGAAATTCAACAGGCTCTTTGGATCAGAACCACGACGGAAAGGGGAGGAGTTAACAGCATTTCATATGGATATAGCCGCTTCCATACAGCAGGTGACAGAGGAAATCCTGCTACGCATGGTTAAAAACCTGCATACACGATTCGGGTATGAAAACCTCTGCCTGGCAGGTGGTGTGGCATTGAACTGTGTAGCAAACGGAAAGATCGTACGGGAGAGTGGGTTTACGAATGTATGGATACAACCGGCTGCCGGTGATGCAGGAGGTGCCTTGGGAGCAGCCCTGGAAGTATACTATGGGCATTTGAATCATCCGCGAACAATACCCGGGGATGGCAGCGATACCATGAGGAATTCCCTGTTAGGACCCTTATTCGGGAAAGAAGAGATAGAAGCTATTCTAACAAAAAAACGACTCAGCTACAGGGTTCCGGAGGAGGAAGCGTATTACCGGGGTATTGCCGAAGCGTTGGCTGCGGGTAACATAATCGGTTGGTTTGACGGACGCATGGAATATGGACCCCGTGCATTGGGAAGCAGGAGTATACTGGGTGATGCGCGTAACCCTGCCATGCAATCGGTCATGAATATGAAGATTAAATTCAGGGAATCATTCCGCCCCTTTGCCCCGGCAGTACTGGAAGAATATGCCGCTGATTATTTTGATACGAGTAAAGCAAGCCCTTATATGTTATTGGTCAGCTCATTAAAAGAGGAATGCCGGTTGCCGCAGGATAAAGACATACCCATACTAGCCGGTCTTGATAAATTGAAACAAATCCGGTCGACAGTTCCGGCTATAACGCATGTTGACTATTCAGCCAGGTTACAGACGGTGAATTCAACCTGCAATCCATCTTTCTATAAGCTTATCCGTGCATTTTATGATCTTACCGGATGTCCCATGCTGATCAACACATCGTTCAACGTGATGGATGAACCGATTGTTTGTACGCCGGAAGATGCCATTGGATGTTTCCTGAAATCGGGCATTGATATCCTGGCCATGCAGGGGGTGGTTGTTGAAAAAGCAAATTCCGGATCTGTTAAGTAGCCGGTTTTCATTGGTTTTTAATCAATATTTAAAAAAGAAGTACTATGAAACGATTGTTCCTCCTCAGTGTAATTGGATTTTTCTATCTATGTGCTTTTTCACAAGAGACTCTCTTAGCCCCAGACAAAATCTACGGGCAATTATTCCGCGATGTACAACTGAAAGCTGTTTTCCCCGACGGCAAAACATTTGTAGATTGTATCCCCAAAATTAATCCCGAAGAAATAAACAAGAACTACACCTTGATACCACGGGATTCTGTCTCGAAGATCCGGTTGGAAGATTTTGTTCATGAATACTTCATTATGCCTTCAACTCCGGATCCGGATATTCTGAATGACAAGCCCGTGAAAGTTTTAGACCATATTAATCTTCTTTGGAATGTATTGGAACGTAAGCCGGATCAACATATTTCAGGGAGTTCATTGCTTCCGTTGCCTTTTTCATACATAGTGCCGGGTGGCAGGTTCCGCGAGATTTATTACTGGGACAGTTATTTCACGATGTTGGGTCTAAGTCAAAGCGGGCGTTGGGATATCATTGAGAATATGATCCGTAATTTTTCTTTTCTCATACAGACTTACGGGCATATACCCAACGGAAACAGAACTTATTATATGTCCCGTTCCCAACCTCCTTTCTTTAGCCTGATGGTTAGCCTGCTGGCAGAAGAAAAAGGCAATATTGTGTATTCGGAGTACCTGAATTCACTCCAGAAAGAATATGATTACTGGATGGATAACTATGCTCCTACAAAGCATGTGGTTAAGATGCCTGATGGTTCTGTTTTAAACCGGTATTTTGATCAGGACAGCATTCCACGGCAGGAGAGCTATCGTGAGGATTATGAACTTGCGCATAAAGAATCATTAAAAGGGAATAAGAAGAACCAGACGGAAAAGTTTTCAATGTTATGCCGTAACCTGCGAAGTGGTGCTGAAAGTGGCTGGGATTTCAGCAGCCGTTGGTTCGCAGATGGCAGGAATATCTGTACCATACAAACCACAGCCATTATCCCTGTTGATTTGAACGGCCTGTTGTATAACCTGGAATCAACCCTTGCAAGGGCTTACCAGGAGGCAGGTAATATGGTGCAATCTGAGTTGTTCCTTCAAAAGGCAAAGGCCAGGAAAGAGGCAGTGAATACCTATTGCTGGAATGAAAAGGGTAAATGGTTCGTTGATTATAATATTCTGACACATAAACAATCGCCTGAATTAACCGCGGCCGGTATGTCTACTTTATTTTTCAATATAGCCACCGATCAGCAGGCACTATTGGTTGAAATGACCCTGAAGCAAAAGTTTTTAAAAGCAGGAGGGATAGTTACCACCCTTAGAAATACCGGTCAGCAATGGGATGCACCGAATGGGTGGGCACCATTGCAATGGATGGCCATAAGAGGACTTGAAAATTACAACCTGAAAACTACAGCCCGTGATGTTGCAACCCGATGGATAAAATTAAATACAGATGTGTACACCCGTACCGGTAAGTTGATGGAGAAATACAATGTGGAGAATACTTCCCTGGAAGCAGGTGGAGGTGAGTATTCCGGGCAGGATGGCTTTGGCTGGACAAATGGTGTGTTGTTGAAATTGCTGTCGGAGTACGGCAACTAAACAGACACACGTTATATTCGAATGTCGGATAATGGGAATGCCTGTTTTCTTTAATAATAGGTGTTTCCCTATAACAATTCTCAATATTAGTTACTTATTTTTTTTGCTCTTGGTATCTCTGCAATGTAAATTACATCAATAAATATTATCTTGTACTTAGATGACTATCTTAATACAAATAATCTGTTGAACTATATTGGTCAATAAAAAAGCAGAGCAATATTGGGTGCTCTGCTTTTTTGATAGTAAATTGTAAATGACTAAATTGTAAATGTATTTATTCTGCGCTGAATTTATATACGCACCATTCATCATATTTCCCTTCCGGACGTAATACCGGACTTGGGAAATGGGCTATATTCGGTGAATTTGGAAATCCTTGTGTCTCCAGGCAGATAGCATCCTGACGGTCATATTTCTTGCCTTCTTTCCCAATCACGTTTTCAATCCAGTTTCCCGAATAAACCTGTAATCCGGGTTGTGTGGTCAATACTTCCATCTTTCGTCCGCTTACAGGTTCGTACACAACTCCTGCCAGGGTTAGTTCACCGGCCTGATGTTTGCGAATGCACCAGTTGTTATCCAATCCCCATCCAGGTACGAATGCTTCATCATCCACCCGAAGTTCAACGGTGGTAGGTATCCTGAAATCAAACGGTGTTCCTTCTACCGGCCGTATTTCGCCTGTAAGGGCGAAAGATTCATCCAGTACCGTATAGAAATCGGCATTGATCTGTAACTGATGGTCACGTATAGTTCCGTTACCTGCACCTTTGAGGTTGAAATATGAATGATTGGTCAGCCCGATAATCGTGGGCATATCTGTGGTAGCTTCGTAATGGATTTTCACCTCGTTTTCATCGGATAGAAAGTAGGTGGCGGTAATATTCAGGTTACCCGGATACCCTTCTTCTCCATCTGCAGAGAAAAGCGTCATGACCAGTTCCTGTTGGGTAACTGTTTTTACAGTCCACACTTTTTCGTTGAAACCATGAATACCCCCATGCAATGAGTTAGTCCCATTATTCACAGGAAGCTGATATTTTACTCCATCCAGGGTGAACTGACCATCCTTGATCCGGTTGGCAAACCTTCCGCAAATAGCCCCGAAATAGATTTCTTTTTCCATGACTTCTTCCAGGGTATCAAAGGCAAGCACTACATCGTCGAATTTACCGTTTTTATCCGGTGCATACAGGCGTATGATTTTAGCGCCATAATTGGTTATTTCCACCGACATGCCTTTCTTATTGAAAAGAGTGTACAGTGATATCGGTTTCCCGTCGAGTTCTATTTGTAAATCTTTTACTGTCTTCATTTATTTAGTTAATTAGGTTGATTAGTTTATAGGTTGGCAAAGTTTTGCTGATGGTTGTTACATTCATTAAATCGTTTTACAGTTAATATTGTTTAATCCTTTAATGTAATTAACTTTCTTAACCGAATCAACTAAATAACCAATCAACCTCCCGATAGCTATCGGGACAACCAATTAGCTTAACTTGCAAGCACCATCACCAATCTCGGCAATGTAAAATTCAGGTTTAATCCCGATTTTGGCTTCATAGGCTTTTCCAACCTGATCGATAAAGGTATCGATGGCTTCGTCTTTTACCAATGAAACGGTACAACCGCCAAAACCTCCACCAGTCATACGTGAACCGATAACGCCATCTATTTTCCAGGCTTCTTCGGCCATGGCGTCCAGTTCAGGTCCGGTAACTTCATAATCATCACGCAACGATACATGCGATGCATTCATCAGCTTGCCAAATTTCACCAGGTCACCGGCTTTCAATGCTTTTACAGCGTCCGAAGTGCGTTGTACTTCCCCAACAACGTGACGGGCACGTTTGTATGCGATTGGGTCGGTAATAGCCGATTCAATCGATTTAAACTCAGCTTCAGTAAGTTCAGCCAGGTATTTTAACGGACGTACTTTGTTAAGTTGTTCTACAGCCAGTTTGCATTCGGCAACACGTTGGTTATATGCTCCTGAATCGAGTTTGTGCGGGCTGTGAGTATTTGAGATCAGAATTTTCACACCTTCCAGTTTCACCGGAACGAGTTCAAATTCCAGGGTATCGCAATTCAAATGAATGGCATGGTCTTTCGCACCGTTTGCCGAAGCAAACTGATCCATGATACCGCAATTGACAAATGCAAACTCATGTTCGGCTTTCTGACCGATCTGGGCCAATACCGTACGGTTGAAGTTTGTTCCAAGCTGGTCGTTTAATGCATATGCTGTAACCACTTCAAGGGCGGCTGATGAAGATAATCCGGCTCCGTTAGGAACATTTCCCCAAATTAATATATCAAATCCTTCATTGATCTTAATGCCACGTTTGATATATTGGGCAAAAACACCCAGCGGATAATTTACCCATGTTTTATCAAGTGGTGTAGTCAGTTGGTCCAGTCCGAGTTCTGTTACTTCAGGTTGATTCAATGAACGAAACCTGACGGTTTTGCCTCCGTTTTTACGCAACAATAAATAAGTTCCAAAACTCAATGCACAAGGAAATACCGAACCACCGTTATAGTCAGTATGTTCTCCGATTAGGTTTACACGTCCGGGAGCAAAATACACTGCATCAGCTTCTTGATTATAAGCAGTTAAAAAAGCAGATTTTAATTCAGTTGGGGTCATAAAATTTTTATGTTAAATGGATATAAGCCCGCAAATTAACCTAAAAAAACCTGATTTTTGGCCGTTTTTTTCATGTTTTAAAGCATATCACCTGAAATATAACAGGATTTAAGATTTATACAGAATGATTTGGTTTCACATATGGGTTGCGGACAGAAAAAGGATATTTTAGAGCTGTTTTATTCGTTTTTTCAGGAAGATATACTCAAACAGAACCGGAAAATATCTGTGCAGCGGAAGTTGCCCAACGAGATTCAGGAGCCATATACGGATTGTCCGGTCTTCATTCACCCTCTTTTCAACATCCGATTCGGGGGAAAAAGGTTCTACCGGAGATATTGCGAAAAAGCATCCGATTTTATATGGGCGTACTGGAAGACCCCTCATCTCGTTTCATGAATGGAATTGAAGGAATTATCTTTTTGTCCTTGTTCGTTGATATTCCTACCCAAAGGACCTTACGAATTTCTGTTTTATATTTAAAGGGGGTTGCCTTAGGGTTTCGAGGGGGTTCCGAGTGGGTTCAGTGAGGTTTACCCCTCGGAAGGCCCTCGGAACCCCCTATGAAGTATGAACAAATGATATAGAAAAAATAGGTTGAATTGCTGTTGGAAAATCGTTGATCGTTAATAGTTATAAAAAAGTCTAAACAGGCGGACATATAAAATTTGAATTATGGGAAAAATTGTTGTTCATTTGTATTCGATTAGCTATGAACAATCAAAAAATACCGGTTTAGCTATCCGTTTAATTGTTTTTTTTAAGCCTGTTTTCTAAAAGTACTCTTTAAATCATTCAAATGAAATCCACCCCGCTCACTAAGCTGTTTTTATTCCTTCCGATGATTCTTCTTTCATGCCTGCCGGTTTATGCCCATTCGTTATTGGACAAAAGGATCAATGACCTGGTGGATGCCATGACCACACAAGAGAAGATTAACCAACTTATTAACAGCAGCTTTGGAGGAACACCAACCAATACACGGTTGGGTATTCCGGGATTTGCTATGGATGATGGCCCTCATGGAGTACGCTTTGCATCTGACAGGAACGGACGATCGGCTACTGCATTTCCTACTGGTATTGCCATGGCATCCACGTGGGACCAGGATATTGCTACCAGGGTAGGTGAAGCCATGGGTGTTGAATTCTGGGCATTTAACCGCAATGAACAATTAGGACCCTGCATTGATATTTGCCGTGACCCACGTGGAGGACGATCTGCTGAAAGTGGCGGGGAGGACTCCTACCTGGCAGGTCATATCGGTAAGTCAGTGGCCATTGGTATTCAACGCAGTCCTGTTGTGGCTACCGTAAAGCATTATATGGGCGAAAGCAAACAGTCGAACAGGCATAATATGAATGTCCTGGCTACAGATCGATGGTTAATGGATTTCTCCGGGTATAATTTCAGGACTGTTGTTCAGGAAGCCGGAGTCATGAGCGTTATGGGAGCCTATAATAAGATTAATGACGATAAAGCGTGCGAAAGCACTATGATGCAGACCACGATACTGAGGGAACGATGGGGTTATCCATTTTATGTCGTGTCAGACTGGGATGCCATCTGGGATTCACAAAAAGCATTGAAAGCTGGAACCGATATCTGCATGGGCTCAAACAAATATGCCACCGATCTGCCGGGATTGGTTGCCAGTGGAGCCATTACAACGGCAGACCTGGATAAAGCCGTGAAAAGGGTACTCCGTACGAAAATCATGAACGGGATGATGGACTATTTCCCTGTTGGAAACGCAGCTTATGCGAAAACAACTGATATAAATGCCACCAATAAACTTGCTGCACAGAAATCCATTATTCTCCTCAAAAACGAAAAAAAGACGGATGGTTCACCCATCCTGCCGTTGAAAAAGACAGGAATAAAGGTTGCACTCATCGGACCCAATGCCACCGGGGCAAACTTAAACTGTTATGGCAGCAGTGAAACATTTCCTCCCTATGCCATAAGCATACAGGCCGGGCTGGAAAGTAAAATTGGAGCTGCGAATGTAACTTATTCACAGGGCTGTGAAATAAATTCAGGTGACAAGACTGGATTTGCTGCAGCTCTTTCGATCGCAGCAACATCTGATGTGGTTGTTTTTGCAGGAGGATTGGATGCTACCCAGGAAGGTGAAGGATACAATACAGGAAATGACCGTGCAAGCGGATCCATCACTTTACCCGGACAACAACAGTTACTGATTCAACAACTGGCATCTGTCAATCCGAATGTCGTTGTAGTTATTCAGAGTGGTGGTGTATGCGGATTAAACTATTGCCTGCCGAATATCAAGGGGCTGGTGTACTCCTTTTATGCTGCCCAGGAAGCGGGGACAGCCATTGCAGATGTGCTTTTTGGGGATTATAACCCGGCTGGACGTATGCCTGTGACCATGCCGAAGCAGGATAGCGATCTTCCTTCCTGGACGGAAGATACTTTCCGCAGGTTTACCGATAACCTGGATGGTGGTTATCGTTGGTTTGATGAAAAGAATATAACACCTGATTTTGCTTTTGGCTATGGAATGAGTTATACCACCTATGCGTATTCCAATTTGTCGGTTTCATCAGCAACTACTGCCGGGCAACCCATATCCGTATCGGCTGATATTACCAATACAGGAAGCATAGCCGGAGAAGAAGTAGCACAATTGTATATCAGTTCACCATCCAGTGCGAATGTATGGATGCCGAAGAAACAATTGCGCGGGTTTAAGAGAGTTGCAATACTGCCAGGTGAAACCAAAACGGTTACCTTCCAACTGAATGCTGAAGACTTTTATTTCTGGAATGGGACACAATACCAGGCACAATCGGGGAATTTCACCCTGCGGGTTGGTGGCTCATCCGATAACCTGCCTCTTGCAAAAGTTATTGCTTTAACTGATGGCGTACAGAAACCTGACTTGAAAATCACCCAGATCTATACAATGCCGCGTTATCCCTTGCAAGGACAAGCAGTCAGTTTTTACGCATTGGTAAAGAACCAGGGAAATGCTACTAATGCCACAGGTTCTCCGTTTAAAATAAACTACAAGGTGAATGGGGTTAACGTGGCAAGTTCGGAAAATGTTACTGCTGCCATTGCACCCGGTCAGGTACAACTCATTGCTTCCACAGGAATCTGGACAGGTAGCCAGATAGGTAAAACTACCCTGTCAGGTGAACTTGCATTCAACCAGGGAGATTCGCAGGAATGGGATGCCTCAAACAATACTTTTTCACGGGCATTCGAAGTCTTTGATCCCTTGTTAGACCCGAAAATCTCTAATCTTGCCTATCAAAAACCGGTTACTGCTTCCTCGTCAAATGGAAGCAATATAGCCGCTTCGATGGTGGATGGGGATCTTACCTCGCGCTGGGAATCAGGCAAGACGGATAATGAATCTGCAACAATTGATTTACAAGCCATCGCTGAACTGCAAAAGATAACCATTTACTGGGAAAGTGCATACGCCCGTAAATATAATATTGAATCCTCAATGGATGGCTCGAATTGGACATTGTTGAATAGTGTTTCGACAGGGACAGGCGGTACTGAATCATATCCGGTAAATTCCATACAGGGCCGGTATGTCCGTATTACATGCCTGCAACGAATCCCTATCAATAATATTTATTATGGCTTTTCCATCTTTGAGGTGGTTGTGAATGGGAATATCCTGCAGCAATTTCCGGATGTTGAAATTGCACCTGTCGAACCTCAACTTTACCTGCCATATGCCAAGACCGTATTAAATGGAACACTCTCGGGTGGAGCAATAACAAAAGCCAACCTGTCTTATCTCTGGAGCCTGGTTTCAGGCCCGTCAGATGTTCAGATCATAGATCCGGCATCAGCACTCACATTGGTGAAATTTAAAACAGCCGGGACCTATGTCTTTAAGCTTACGGGGACAAATGCAACCGGTTCCAATTCATCGCAGGTAACGATCAAAGTCCTCACAGCGGGTTCAGGTTCTGACCTGGCTATCTTTAAACCGACAATCTGTTCGGGTGTTGAAACCAGCACAACCTCTTCGGATATGGCAGTTGATGGAAATAACGGCACCCGCTGGTCTTCTGCTTTTCAGGATAACCAGTGGTGGCAGGTCGACCTGCAGCATCAGATAGTGCCGGGTACAATAGCCATTGTGTGGGAGGCAGCGTATGCCAGGCAATTTAACCTGCAGATATCGCCGGATAATATTTCCTGGCTTCCACTCTACTCAAACACTGCATTTTCAGGTGGTACAAGCACCATCTTAAATAGTAGTAACTTATCCGGGCGCTATGTAAAGGTGAATTGTGTCCAACGGGCAACAACGTATGGTTCATCATTTTATTCATTCAACCTGAGCGGGTCATTTATCACTTCTACGAATCATGCCCCCGTAACGATTGCCGGAAGCAGCATTCCTGTATCCGGCAACGTTACATTGAACGGATCAGCAACTACGGATGCAGATCATGATCCATTGGTATACAAATGGGAACAGCTTGCAGGTCCTTCCTCTGTGTCTGTTCTTACACCTAATGCTGCCGTGTCCCAGGTGACAGGATTAAAGCAAGGTGATTATTACTTTAAACTAACTGTCGATGATGGAAAAGATGTTGATTTTGATATTGTAAAGGTTGTAAATGAAACGGGAACGAAGACAGAAGAAGTGATCAATGGAGAGTATATGATCTATCCGAATCCGATACATGACTCATTCACGATTCACAATTCAGGAATGCTACAGGTGGACAATGCGCAACTATTTGATATGAATGGTAAGATCGTTAAAATTATTCCGGTTAGTTCGAATACTGTGTCGTTGGCTGGAATCGCCAACGGAAGCTATTGTATTCGCTTACTATCGAACGGTAATATCTGCAAGGTTGTACAAATACTAAAACAGTGATTGCCACTCAGGCTTTCAATATCGATTAAAACCATATTCAATTCCCGTTATAACGGATACCATGGTTACATTCAGCTCATAAATGATAGGAAGGACGAATAATTCTTTTAATCTGCTAGTTGGAAAGAGCATTTAACAAACAAAAAAGAATCAGGAAAAGAATAAAAAAACGCAACAAATATTTTGGTTATTTAATATAAAATTCTTCTGATATCCGGTTTCTCCCCCTTTTCAGTAAATAAATCCACATGACAATCGGAAAGTGTCTGTAAATTTGCATCGAAAAGAATCATCATCATTCCATGATGTACAAAAAGAATCCTTAAATACCATACTTTTTTCATGACAATCATACCTTTCCGAAGTTTATTCACCGCCATCTTAGCAGGTGTTTCTTGCCTGTTATCAGCCACCACATATCATGTTTCACCAACCGGTTCTTCCACAGGCACCGGTGCATCTGCCAGTCCGTATGATTTTGCCACAGGTATTGGAAAATCCCTTACCGGGGGTGATTCGTTGATTGTTCACGGTGGTATGTACAATCTTTCCACCCTTCAAACCATATCCAAATCAGGATCAGTAGGAAGATACCTGCAAATAACCGCCTATCCGGGGGAAATACCTATCCTTGATTTTCGTAGGCAGCCTTATAATAGCTCGAATCAGGGTGTTAAGTTGTCCGGGAGTTATGTCCATTTTATGGGGATAATCATTCAGGGAGCCGGTGATAACGGGCTGCAGGTAACAGGGAGTAATAATATTATCGAACGTTGCATAACCCGTTGGAATTGTGATGCAGGAACCCAATTGAAAACAGGAAGTAATAATTTAATCCTGAACTGCGATTCATACGAAAATTTTGATTACGAATCGGGAGGAATGGCAAGTCCTGACTTTGGTGGCAATGCCGATGGTTTTGCCGATAAACAATATACCAATACGGGTACCAATACCTACAAAGGATGCCGGTCATGGAGAAACGGGGATGATGGATGGGATAGTTACGAAAAGGTGGGTAACACAGTGTATGACAGTTGCTGGTGTTATGCCATGTCTCCTGCCACATTCGATATGACGGATAATATCCGTTTTAAAACCGATAGCGCTTCCTGGTTCTATCAGTTTAAAAATACATCCGGGCGGTATGTGATGAAAAACTATGGCAACGGCAATGGATTTAAACTGGGGGGCAATTATACAGCAAACAACGCTACCTTACACAACTGTATTTCGGTGAATAACCCTGTAAAAGGCTTTGACCAGAATAATAATAACGGGGTGATGACCATTTACAATTGTACCAGCTATAATAACGGTACCAATTACGGTTTCTCCAACAGCAGTTATGGGACATTGATTATCAAGAACTGTGCTTCACTCGCAAGCAAAGGATCGAACAGTTTCAACAGTAAATCGGTTACCCAGGCCTTTAACTCCTGGAATACAGGGTTTACTTGTGTAGCCAGTGATTTTGTAAGCCTGGACTATACACAAATGCTTAATGCCCGGCAACCTGATGGTTCATTGCCTGAAGTTACACTTCTTCACCTGACACCTTCCAGCGGGTTGATTAACAAAGGTACGGATGTAGGCTTGCCTTTTATTGGTATGGCTCCCGACCTGGGAGCATACGAATATAACCCAAACCTAACGGCAGTGCCTGCTATCAGTGTCTCTGATATTTCGATTGCCTGGTCTTCCGGAACAAGGCAGATAGATATACATGGACCGTCAGCATCTGTTGAAGTGTATCAGCTAAACGGGATCCGTATCTTTTCACAACATGGCAATTCGGATACGGTCAGTATACCCTGTAGCACCATGTCAAAAGGGATCTTTCTGGTGCATGTGTTGTCACAAAACGGAAGTGTAACTACCCGTAGAATACTTGTAGATTAAGGGAAAGACAACATCCAACTGATTATCTTTCTTTGTCGTAATTCCTTGTGCTTCATAACTAAATGCTCTGAAGTTGCATGCCTTTTACAATTAAAAATAAGTTACCCTACCTCTTTCTAAATGCGTTATTTGTACCTAATAGACATTGACAACAAATACATTTGATATGTCTTTTTATGTTTTTATATGCTAGATTCCGAAATGATAATTATGTATCTTTGCACCCAAATTAAAAAAGGATAAAGGATGTTGGGTAAGTTTCTGTCGGATGATGCATTTATAGCTGTTCGGAATCGCAATTACAGGTTTTT
>Ga0302286_10002483_pt1 | contig 12819 bp, 5 predicted proteins | sample III_Fen_E2_3_FD_198765 | JGI IMG/M metagenome (GOLD analysis project Ga0302286, IMG submission 198765) | Peat permafrost microbial communities from Stordalen Mire near Abisko, Sweden - III_Fen_E2_3 | ecosystem: Environmental > Terrestrial > Soil > Wetlands > Permafrost | place: Sweden: Abisko...
ACCGGATATTAAAGAACTACCAATAAATACATTTTTATTACCGAACCTTTTTGCCAGGGGTTTCGACAATGGGAGTGCAACTATCAGTGCCACGGTACCGAGTACATTAAACAACTGCACATTCGTTTCACGACCCAGATAATATTTGAAATAATAGGCAATTGCCGCATTTTGCATGGCAAACATGATAAAAGAAATAATGCCTACAATAGCCAGAATTCTCCAGGCTTTGTTAGCAAAAAGATTCTTCAGATCTTCCTTTAACGAATTTTTCTGCGATTTAGGTGGCTGTACTCTTTCTTTCGTGGTCTGAAAAGTAATAAAAAAGAAAATCAGACTTAACACCGCAAACATAAATACCGTGTACTGAAATCCCTGTGCTTTATTACCATGACCAAAAAACTCAGCCAGGGTAAGTGCCAGTCCGGTAACAATAAATTGCCCTGAAAAACCTGCAATAAATCGGTATGTATTGAGTCCGGCCCGTTCGTAGGTGTCATCGGTCATTACCGCTCCCAACGCGGAATAGGGAAGGTTTATGGCAGCATAGGCGGTCATCAGGAGCACATAGGTTGCACCGGCATACAGTATCTTTCCAAATTCGCCAAAGTGGGGCGTTGTAAAGGTAAGAATGGCCAAAACAGCATACGGGACAGCTCCAAATAAAATATAAGGACGGAATTTCCCCCAGCGGGTATTGGTGCGATCGGAGACTACACCAATTATCGGGTCAACCGCCATATCCCAGAAGCGGGCAACTAACATGATGGTACCTGCGGCGGCAGCTGAAATACCGTATACATCCGTATAAAAAAATAAAAGCCAAAACCCAACCATATCCCAGACAAAATGGGAAGCTGTATCGCCTAAACTGTATCCTACTTTTTCTTTGAAGGATAATTTTAAATTTGTGATTTCCATAACGTTTTCTTAGATTTATTTTTTTGGTTACTATGATATAAATTCAATTGTTCTTTATAAGAGTACTTAACATTGTTTAAATACAAGTCATTGGCACCTAACAACCATTACTTTTTTATCACTTTCCCATTAAAAATACGTTGACTATTTTCAATCCTGATAAAATAAATTCCTGTTTCAAAATCAGTCATATCCAGAATACTTACAGACGGAAGTACCCTGTCGAATACTCTTCTGCCCATCATGTCCAGTACGACAACATGGTTTTTATCGTCTTTCAATTGCAAATGTAATAAATTTTGTACAGGATTCGGGAAAAAGAATTCTTCATTTTCTGACGTACTTTCCACACCAGTTCCCACACATGAATTTCCAACAGTGTATGTGAAGGTTTTTGTTACTGACATTCCACCGGAATAAGCGAACTTACAGGCAACCTGAATCGTAGAACCAACAGTTTTACCTGTTATCTTAGCAGTAAATTTCTTTCCGCCTGTATTCGTCATAGCTGTTTCTACAAAACCGGCAGTGTAATTCCATAGATAAGCCACCACACCGGCACGGTCATCCAACAATTCATAATTTACAGTTACATCAGTCCCTGTAGTCTGAAAAGTATACCCGTAGCCAACAGTGAAAGTTCCCTGTGCTGCATCAGATGAAGATCCTGCACATTCGGTATTGGTATTGGCAGTGGTGGTGGCTGATAGAACGATCGGATTATTAACCGCCATATTCCCTGCCAGATCACTTGCCGAAATGCTGAATGAATACGGGGTATCTGGTGTTAAAGCAGTGACAAGGAGCGAGTTGATATACTTGTTGTTAAATTGCCGTATGCAACTTTATAAACTACTGTTCCTGAATTATCGGTGGCATTCAACAACAACTCAACTGAGGAACCCGTTATGGCACCTAAAGTTGCCGTAAAGTTAACGGGTGCCTGCGTATCATTGGTAGTACTGCCACAATTTGATCCTACTACATATGTCTGGTATCCGGTAACCGACATCCCCCCTGTATAAGCAAACTTACAGGCATAACTGATGGTTGAACCAATAGTCAGTCCACTGATTGTAGTGGAGAAAATCCTTCCACTGACATTGGTCATAACCGATTCGGAAAAAGGTGTTTCTTTCCACAAATAAGCTATCACTCCGGGCTTATCATCAAGCATTTCAAATGTAACGGTAACATCAGTTCCAACTGTTTCGAATGTACACTTATATCCTACTGTAAATGACCCCTGGGTTGCTACTGTTGAAGAAGAGGTACATGACATCAGGGGCGAAATGGTAATATTGGATGTATGCGAAGTACTTACAGCTCCGCCATTATCTGTTGCTTTGGCAGTAACAGCATAATATCCTGCAACAGGTGTCCACTGAAGACTATAGGGCGGAGTTGACACTGTCGAGATCAGGGTATTATTCTGATAAAAATCAACCTGTTGAATGCTCCCATCAAAGTCGCTTGCAGTGGCTGATAAACTAACAGTTTTACCTTGAGTAAAGGTTGAATTATCAGTAGGAGAAGTCAGTGAAACGGTTGGTGGCACATTTTGAGTAGAGGTAACCATCACAAGGATTTCATCATCGGAGGATCGCAGATCTGGATTGGTGACTGTCAGTTTCAGTTTGTACATTCCTTCCGCCAGTCCATTTATTACCGGTGACGACTGGGTTGAGTCTGAGAACTGGATAACAGTCGGTCCGTACAATTGTTTCCATTTAAAAGTTAACTGTTTATCAGCTGATTCTGTACTGGCAGATCCATCAAGCTGTGCCGACGTTAAAGGAAGAACCACTTTCATATCCTTTCCTGCATGGGCTGTCGGGTAACTGTATGGAAAATCGGATGTACGGGTAAAGGTCATTCTGCCGAGGTTAAATTCACCGGAAGTAAAACCAATCCGTAAGACATGTACCCCCTGGACAAGAGGAATATCAGTCTCTGTTTTGGTAGACCAGAGTGTCCATACAGTCGAAGAGGTCGATGGTACGGTAATATCACCGGAAACCTGCTTTCCGTCTACTTCTAAATGGAAAGGACCCCCACCTGCAGGATTACCGGATACATAGCGGAATGCCAGTGAATATAACCCTGTCTGAGCCACATCGACCGTATATTCGAGCCATTCACCGGAAGCAATAGTTCCGACAGTTGCTCCTTCGTTTATATCGGTATAGGCATCCACATATTCATCCATCCTGAAATTACCGGAATTAGCGGTAGTAATATCAAAATAGGTGATATTTTGTCCATTTCCGCCTTCAAAAACATCATATTTTGCAGCTTCTAAAGTCCCTGGAATACCTGTTACCGTTCCTCCGTAGGGAGTTTGATTTCCTACGCGAACTTCAGTACTGTTGGTTACATTATATTTATCACCATCATATACTTTTGCATAAAAATTATGAACGCCTGGCTGTAAGTTGACTGCGGTTGTCATGTAAGGTGCTGAAACCATAGTTCCCAATGATGTTGTGCCATCCATAAATTCGACTTTCGCCGCAGTACCTCCGGAAACAGTAACATTCAACTTTACACTTCCACCCACAAAAGCCTCAGTAAAAGAGGAACTGATTTTACCGGAATAACGTCCATCAAGGCTTGTAACCATTTTCCCTGCAGGCACCTGTAACCTGTATCCCGTTGAAAAGGCGACTGTTAGTGGTGCAGCTGAATAGTTCTGGGCCACATAATTTATCTTTCCATTCTGAATAAAGGCAGCGGCAATCGGATAATCCGCGGTAACAGCGGCATCTACCCTGCCAAGTGCATTCATGGCGTGCAACCAGTGGTAAGTCTGGGCATCCGAAATGCCGAATTTCAAGTCACGGTTGGGATTAGAATTGTACAGTTCTATGGCTTTCCCGGGGTCAATAAATGCCAGATATTCCCACATAACATCATGCCATAGATTAGGGTTCACCTGGTTGCTCATAATGCCTGTATTAGCCTTTATTTCATTCCAGAGGCGTTTTACATAGACTGTATCCTGACCCAGATAAAGTGAACCGCCCTGTATCGGATACATTTCAATACCATAAGAAGCTGCAATATCACCTGTCCAGAACGTACCGTTGTCAATACTGTTTGCCCAGACCCTCGATACAAGGCTATAAGCCTGCGAAGCCGGGAAATTACGGTGATGGATATCCATGTAATATTCCTCAATTCCGGTTTGTTCGGTTGTATAGAGATAAATACCCAGATCGCGGATGGCCTTGTTCCCTGACACCTGTCCCCAGTGGATCAGTGACGCATTAAAGACCATACTTTCAGAACTTGATTCCTGATTATTCCCCTGTGGGTTATTGGCAAAACCATCCACCCAACTGTGTCCTTCATAGGGACTAAAATTCCGTAAATAAGGAAACATTGTATCGTTCCTGTCATAAGCAGCCGCATCACGTACCAGTAAATTGACCATTCCACCCCATTGAGCAGCCCATCCCGGACTAAACTGTTCTACAAAGGCAGCCGCCTGAATAAAATATCCCCAATGAAATTGCTTGTCATTTAACCCGTTGTCCTGACCATACCCGGCCGGGTAACCGATCATAGATCCCCAGGTGGTATTGTAATAAAAGAGGAAAGCCACTTCACCGGCATCTGCTTTAAACCAGTTTTCAAGGCGTGCTTTTATGGTTTTCAGTATCTTGTCACGGGCTGTTGTGTTTCCCGTTTCATTGGCAATACGGGCAGTCTGGATCAACTGATTAAAAACCTGCCCTTCGTTGTATGAATCGGTCCAGGTTGCCATGGTTGTATTTTCAAGACCTGCAATTTTAGAGTTTAAAACACCCGGTGTAAATCCGTTGCTGTAATTATCAACATAAGGAAGGGTTGGTAATATGCCGTGAAAAGTATTTTCGACACTGAAACTGTTTCCGGCCATTGTTTTCATTTCACCCCTGATGATGGCATAACTGTATTTATCGGGGATAGGGGAATCGGGTGCCAGGTGTGCCCATTGGTGTGGAAGAAGGCCCAGTAACATATTGGTTTCCGATCCTTCCTTTATTTCTGTCTGTACATTGAAATCGGTATGCAGCACAGAGGTTGATTCGTTATAAGTATAAGTCGCCGTTGTATTTACAGGAAAAACATACGCGTATTTTTTATATTCATAGGCCACTGTTTCAACACTGGTGGCGGTAAGTGGAATGAAGGCCATCGACCAGTAATTCTTTCCATTCAAAGTGGAAGTATATACAACTCCGTTCTGAGTCCAGGTGCTCCCTGAAGGTGCATAAACCGCAAAGTCAGCGCCGTTTTTTACATTGGTAGCGATCAACATTTCATTGGCGATGACTACGGTTCCGGAATTTATGGTCACCTGCGCCACATCAGTAGACTTTTTTATAAAATAGAGAAAAGGCATTCCGATACCGGAAGTAGCCTGAAAATCATGGGTGCCATCGTTCCAGTGCATGGTCACTGTCCAGTCGGAGTAATCGGAGACGGTAGTAGTAGCTGCATTCAGGCCGGTGACTCCAACAGAAAAAGGAATCAGGTCATCAATAACACCTGATGGAATGTAACTAACGACCAGTCCGGCTGATGTTGTCTTCATGGTAAAAGGATAATTGAAGAGATTAGAAGCCGTACCGTTTTTAATCAGTGCCGACCACCAGTCACTTGTAGGGACGGGCTTGCCTGAAGCCTTTCCACTCAGATAAGGGGTACCTGAAGGATAAGCATTTCTTCCTGCTGTATCGGTACCGGGAAAAGTAGTAGTATAACTCCCGCTACCAACGGATACAATCTGTGCTATTAAGTTTACACATAAGAAATTCAGAAGAAGAATACTGAAGACTATAAGGCTTCGATTTTTCATTTAGCGATTTTAGTGGAAGTTGGGATAGAAAGTTGAGAAGAAAAGATAAAAGAAAATAATCCGCGGAGTTAAACTACTCCGCGGATATTCATTGAATTTATTGTTTAATCATCTTTTGTGTTGAAAGCTGGCCATTCGCCAATTTCAGGGTTATAAAATAATTACCTGAAGCCACATTGCTAAAATCAATAGTTTTGTTTAAACTATTCACGATAGTGGTCTGTACCAATTGACCCAACAAATTACGAACAGTCACCTGGCTGATTTCTGATTTAGCGGAAATGCTAAGTTTGTCAACAATTGGGTTGGGATAACAAGTAATTTTATTTTCAGAGTTAACAGTTGACAAGCCGGTACTGGAATCAGTAAAGAAATATAAATTATCTAGATAAACCGTTTTGCCACCTGACCCGACGAACTTGAACTGGTAAATAGCAGACATATCTACCACAGGAAAAGAAGACAACGGAATATCAATGCTATTCCATTTATTCAACACTAAGGGAGTTATTGCCACTAATATTTCTTTACCGGGACTGATTGGAGTTACTTGTAACGAAGTTTCATCGATTGGATAAACATCAACATGTAATTTATTCATTCCACTTGCATTAACAGTAGGGAATTCCGTTCCCTGATAATTCAGGTTTGCATATTTTATGGTATTGTTTCCACCAAGAAGTACCATCGATTGTATTGTTGCTTGTCCCCAGCCAGGGTTGAAATTCACTCCGGTTATGTTGGTATATGCATCACTGAATATTGAGATGACACTTGTTGCAGGTAATGTTGGAGTTGGTGCTGCAGGTAATGATGATAATGTTGTTGCACTTACTACGATCGGAGTCGCAATTGCATTTCCGGTTCTGTCCTTTGCAACAATTGAAAAGTTATAGTCTGTACTTCCATTTAATCCGGATACTAAAAATGTTTTCTGTACACCTGATGCACCCGAAGTTATCACTGTAGTCGAATTGTAGGTAATTTCGTAAAAGACAGCTCCTGAATTATCAGTTGCATTTAATAATAATTCAACTGCATCCGAAGCTATTGCACCTTTAGCTGCAGTAAAACCTGTCGGAGCCTGGGTATCTGTAGTTTCATTGTAAAAATAAATATTATCAAGATAAACAGTTTTTCCTCCACTACCAACAACTTTAATTTGAAACAGATCGGAAAGGACTACACCCGGAAATAGCGACAGTGGAATTTCATAACTATTCCAGCTATTTTGATTTAATGTAGGGAGAGCATATAAAAGTTCATGTCCGGGACTGATCGGAGTAATTTGCACTGCTGTTTCATCGGTTGTATACACATCAACATGCATAAAAGCCATATCAGCTACATTCACATGATTTCCGAATTCTGTACCCTGATAATTCAGATTTGCATATTTCAGGACATTGTCACTACCGATTAACATCATTGATTGAGCTGTTGCCTGTCCCCAACCAGGATTAAAATTAGTTGATCCTGCAGCATTTGGATAAGCATCACTAAATATTGAAACTACCTGACCGGTAGTTCTTGCAGGTGGAGTTGGTGCAGATGTCGCCGGATCGGCTAAAGTGGCTGCATTAATTACACTACCCCAGGCTACCATTGTAGCCAGAACGAAAATAAATTTTGTAATTTTTTTCATGTCTGTAAATTTTTAAATTAGTATTGATTAGAGAAATAAAATAGACTTTACTTTATATAAATTTGAAAATCAAAATTCAGGGTATTAATTTTTAGAAGAATAACTTTTTATTCCTGGTTTAGAAATTATTAATTCTTCTCCGGCATCTCCTTTCTGATATACCTTTACGTAATCAACATACATTTTGGCTTCACCATCCTTCAATGCCGTAATTTGTTTATAGTTGATAATTCCGGTGAAATTTCCGCCAACAGCAAGGTTAAAAACTACGAAATATGGTTTTTGAAAGTAATAAGATGCATTATTAGGCACTTTCACTCCATTTATCGGCATTTCGAAATAAGGCCGGTTGTCAGGATATTTATCCAGGTCCAGATACATTTTAATGGCATTTTCGTCCCATATTAACGTATATAAATGGAAATCATCCTGAAGACAATATGGACTTGTAGAAGACTTTGCATAATTGGGATATTTTCCATGATTAAATTTTTCACCCCAATGACAGGCCCCATTAAAATACCGGTCCTGAATGCTGTCAACGATTCCATTATGGTTTCCCATTTCCATGATATCTATTTCACCGCATTTGGGCCACAAGGCTTTTGGATAATCGCTACCCAACAACCAGAAAGCAGGCCATAATCCATTTGCTGTATGAGGGGGTTTTATCCTTGCTTCTATTTTACCGAATTTAAATGAAAGTTTATTCTGAGTGGTGAGTCTTCCCGATGTGAATTTCTTTGAGGAATAGTTTTCTTTCTTCGCAGTAATGATCAGGCAATTTTTACCAGTCGCCGGTTCTTTTCCGAGTTCTATATTCTCGCGTTTGTAATATTGCATCTCTCTGTTTCCGCCACCTTTTCCGTTAAGTACAATTGTCCAGTGATTCGTTTCATCAAGTGTTGGTCCATCAAAATTATCTTCCCATACGAGTTTATATTCTTCAGTCTTTTTCACCGAAGATTCATTATTGAATGTATTCTGAGCTTTTAATGCTGAAATCAACAACATCAGCATTAAACCTACACTTAAATATTTGTTTGTTTGTCTCATAAAAAGAATATTGAACTATGAATCTATAATTAATTACTTGCATTGCCGGTACAGAATATCAAACGGTCTTTTATAAGTGATCAATTGTATGAATCTACAAAACTTTTTTAAAAGGTTTTTTGATAGACAAATTTAATTCAAATTAGCAGTAAATAACCAATATTACACCTCACAAAAATACGATCTGCATACATATAAAGTACTCAAAGTTTCAACAATTACAAAGCTATAGTGTTATATTTCTGCGTTTTATGTGATTATGTGTTTTTAAACATATTTCAAATGACATTTCAAGTCAATAAATTGTGTTAACATTGAATTTAATTTAAAAAAATAAATATCTTTGATAAAATTACGAATATGAAAAAGAACATTTTACTCCTGCTATTTTTAAGTTTTGGGATCTTTGTTTTTTCAAATCAACCGTTAGTTCGAAACTTTACAAGATCGGGATATAATTCAGGGACTCAAAACTGGGCAATAGCACAGGATAAATCAAACACCATGTATTTTGCCAATAATTTTGGATTGCTGGTATATGATGGTAAGAAATGGTCGACTTTTCCAATACGGAATGGAACAAATGTTCGATCCATCCTCCATACAAAAGATGGGAAAATATATGCTGCCACTTTTAACGAGTTTGGCTATTATCTTGAATCAGAGAACGGACAACTGGAATATTTTTCGTTGATGAGTAAGCTAAAAAAAACAGCCGTCAATTCAAACGAACTCTACAATATACTTCAGGGAGATAACAGGATTTATTTTCAATCGGACAAAACTATCTATCAGTACGATGGCACTACAATTAAAAACTTTCCCTTTCCGGCTAAAATAGATGTAGCTGCCTATGTTCACAATGTATTGTTTGTTGCCAGTTCCCAAAAAGGAGTTTTTATGTTAAACGGGAAGTTATTTGTCCGTATTTCTGGATCAGAAATACTTACAGATAAAAAAGTATGTTCCATTTTACCTCTGAAAGATAATAAGATCCTTTTTGTGACAAGTTTCAATGGTGCATTTCTTTTTGATGGCACTTCCATTGTTCCTTACAATACAGGGATTGATGGGTTCTTAAAAAAAAATCAGGTATTTTGTGCAACTACTAACGGGAAACAACTTGTATTCGGAACTGTGCAAAGTGGAATTGTAGTTCAGAACATTGCCGATGGAAACGTGATTTACGTCAATACATATTCCGGTTTACAAAACAATACCATACTTAGTGCTGCCTTCGATAACCAACAGAACCTGTGGCTGGGACTTGATAAGGGGATAGATTATGTCATGTTGAACAGCCCTGTTATAAACATGTTCGGTACTAATAATCTATACGGGGCCGGATACACTTCGCTTTTGAAAAACAATACGCTGTATTTTGGTACCAACCAGGGTTTATATTCCAGTGCCTACCCACTATCGAACACTTCACTCCCCATTCAGTTAAAACTTATTCCCGGAATGGAAGGACAAGTATGGTGTTTAGAACAATTTGACAACACCCTTTTTTGTGGTGATGACCAGGGTGCTTTTATCATTTATCCGGATCATACGGAGAAGATTCCCAACTTATCGGGCACCTGGTCATTTAAACACTTAAAGAAGCATCCTGATATGATTTTGGGCTGTTCCTATCAGGGATTATTTATTCTGAAAAAGGATCATGAAAAGTGGAAATTCTCCCATTTCATCAAAGGAAGATTTACTGAGACCAGTCCTATGTTTGAAGAAGATGAAAATGGAAATATCTGGTTTAGTCATTGGCAAAAAGGATTATTCAGGTTACATTTCAATGAAATAATGGATAGCATCGTCCGTGTAGATTTATATGATATGAAAAAGGGGTTCCCTAGTAACCGGAATAATACGCTTTTCAGGATTTCCAATGAACTTGTTTTTTCTTCGGAACACGGATTTTACCTCTATAATAAAAAAACCGATCGAATGGATCCCTATTCTAAATGGAATAAGTTGTTTGTGAATCCACCCAGTTATATGCGGTTGCATGAAAGTAAAAATGGGGATGTTTGGTGTGTCTCCGGTAAATTTGTCGGTCTGGCTAAAAAGACAACTGCCAACAGTTATCAAATGGATTCGTTGACTTACAGAATATTGCAGACTAAAATTATTACAGGGTTTGAACACTTTAATTTTATGGATAAGGACAATCTGATTCTGGCAACAGAAGATGGATTTAGCTGGATCAATACAAAACGTAAAACACAAATGAACAACACCTTTAAAGTTCATTTACATAAAGTGATAATTACCGGTAATGCATTTGCTTCCGGAGTAAAGACAGGATTTATTGAAGAAATCAATTCCTCGTATGCTTATAAGCATAATCAAAACTCAATCCGTTTCGAATTTATTGCACCGGAATACCGGAATGAAGGGGTAGTTCAATATAGTTATATGCTCGAAAATTATGATGACACCTGGTCAAAATTCAGTAATGACAATATAAAGGAATATACCCATTTGCCCAAAGGTCACTACATTTTCAAAGTCAGGGCCCATGATATTTTAGAGTCCAGGGATGCTGTCTGTACCTATTCGTTCACTATTTTACCGGCTTGGTACGAATCTAAGATCGCTTTTGGCTGTTATTTCATTTTATTTGTGATCGGAATAATCATTCTGATCCTGTTTATCAATCGCCGCTCCCGCAAAGGGGCATTGGATATGGAACGGTTGAAAGAAATAGAGTTGAATGAGCAAAAAAAACAACACGAAGCTGAGACATCCGAAAAGAAGAAAGAGATTAAGGAATTAAAAAATCAGCAATTGCAATACGAACTCAGACACAAATCTCAGGAATTAGCGAGTTCAACGATGAATTTAATCCGAAAGAATGAGATATTGCTCGAAATAATGGAGAATATAAGTAAAGTTTCAGAGGATATCAAATCCAGTCATGATTCAACCAACGTTTTATCCCGTCTGACTAAAATGGAACGAAGCATTAAACAAAATATTGAAAATGATAATAACTGGAAACGTTTTGAAGAAAACTTTGATCTGGTGTATGAGAATTATCTCAAGCGTCTGGGTGATATGTACCCTGAATTAAATACCAGTGATAAAAAACTATGTGCTTACCTCAAAATGGATTTATCATCGAAGGACATTGCACCTCTGCTCAACATGTCTGTAAGAAGTGTCGAAATGAGCCGTTATCGCTTACGAAAAAAAATGTACCTCGACAGGGAAGTGAATCTGGGTGAATTCTTACAACGGTTTTAGAAACAAGTGTAAAACAGAGGAGCGATACTGTTTTCAGGAATGATTCCTTTAAATTTGATATTGACAGCAAATTTACTTCAGCAACATTATTTCAAAGAAAATTATCCCTTTCGTCAGAAAATGAAATTCCCTGTAATAAACACACCCCAAACAGATAGTCAGTCAGTTTGGGGTGTGTTTATTTCAGGTTGATCAGCGCTTCGCTGAAAGAATATCAAATCATGAAAAATCTGTACGAAAACGAATTCACCTATATGATACCAATGTTTATTTTTTTGTTAACTGGTGAGTTTCAACATTTCCTTCTGTATCAATAATCTTTACTAAATAATTTCCAGAAGCAAGCGTAGCTGTATTTATTGTTTTAGCATTTGAGATATTCATAATTTTCTGACCTGACATAGTGTAAACCGAAACATGATCAATCACCTGATCGGTTTCTATTGTAACATGATCGGTTGCAGGATTTGGAAACATCCGGTAATGATTTATTGTGGTTAAAGGTTTTACATCTGTTGCAGCCAAAGCCGGTCCGTTGTATTCTTCACCGTCTACTCCTTGTTGATACACCCTGACATAATCGACATACATATTCATATCCCCGTTGGAAAGGGCAGTAACATTACTAATATTGTTAATTCCGGTAAAATTACCACCTATTGCCAGATTAAATATCACATAAAATGGTTTATGGAAATAGTGTGCTGCATTTCCTGCAACATCGGTCCCGTTTATTGCCATATGAGCAAGAGGCGCTGCCGTAGGATGTATGTCCAGGTCGAGGTAAGTTTCTAAATAATCTGCATTCCATACCAGGGTAAACAGATGAAAATCATCCTGAATACTGCCTGTTGCCGTGGCATCATGTCCCCAGTTTGGGTAGGAACCTCCATTCCAGCTTTCGCCCCAATGGTACCAGGTACTGTAATATCGATCCTGTGTTCCTCTGTTAATACCATTTGTATTCCCCATTTCCAGGATGTCCATTTCCCCGCATCTGGGCCATCCTACCGTTGGGTAATCGGCACCCATCATCCAAAATGCCGGCCATAAACCATTTGCTGTATGAGGTAGTTTTATGCGTGCCTCTATTTTTCCATGT
>Ga0302286_10002485_pt1 | contig 12815 bp, 9 predicted proteins | sample III_Fen_E2_3_FD_198765 | JGI IMG/M metagenome (GOLD analysis project Ga0302286, IMG submission 198765) | Peat permafrost microbial communities from Stordalen Mire near Abisko, Sweden - III_Fen_E2_3 | ecosystem: Environmental > Terrestrial > Soil > Wetlands > Permafrost | place: Sweden: Abisko...
CTATTTCTTTCATCTCTACGGTCATTTCTTCACTGTCTATTATCGTTCTATCAGGCACTTAACAAATATTCACCATCTCTCATTCTTTTTCTATCATTACGGTTGCATCTTACTCGCATCATCTTCATACAAATGACTTTTCGCACTGTTTTCCAGCAGTTTCAGGCATTGCAGCAACCCTTCAGGAAGCTATAATTATGTTTTGGAGCTAAATTTAGAAGTCGAATTTGAATCTTGCACGTATTCCTGTGCTTGCAACATTCGAATGGTCGAGGTATGTGAGTCGTCGTACCAGATCTACTCTAAAGAATTTGAGGATATTCGAGATCCCCACACTGGCTTCCACATAAGGTTCCTTTTCCAAGGTGTTTGTTTCGGTCGGAAATTTAAATAGTTCGGAATGAGATGACGGGTTATTCTGTCTGGTTACGTTTCCATACAGTATTTTACAGGCGGCAACCTCTCTAAATTTCAGTTTCTTGAACAAAGGGATCTTGTTAAAGAAGAATCCGTTGAAACAGTGATCTATATTCAACGATGCGTACTCGTCGCTCACAAACTCAAGGAAGTTCATCAGGTTGTACGATATTATCTGATACGAATATGTCTGGTTTGCACGATGAATCATCAACAATGGATATGACACACTGCCAAATATTTTGCCTGCTTCGAATATTACGTCCGAATATCCCAACACCGAGAAATAAAATCGTCGGCTTATCATTGCTTTCAACTGCTGATAATTATAATCGTTGCCCATTACTTTCGATCCCAGCGTATATTGCAGCTGCAATACTGGATATTGTGACTGCACTGGAATACGGAACTGTTTCCCCTGATAAAATTTCTCGTGGGGTGCATACCGTAATGTCAGCGACAATTCCGAAATATTGATGTATGCTACATCATTCGTGTGCTTTGCATAGTCACTTCTGTTGAAGTAAAGACTTCCGGCGGGCGTTTGTCGATTAAATTGATACAGCGTGGATATCGAAAAATGATTTTCAAACTCATTAAGATACTCCATCTTGGCTGTTTTATTATAGAACAGCTTATCGTTTACGCCTCTTTTGATGGATAGCAGAACGTTATCTTCTTGGAGAAACAAGAGTTCCTGTCCGGGAATCTTTGTTTCTTTCTGATAGCTGATGCTTAACGATTTTACCGGAAACTCATAGATTGATTTGTCGGTGAACGAATAGGTTGATCCCAGATAATACTTTGGTTTTTCATCTTTGAATCCATAAGCGGCATAGGTATCGAAATTTATTTTCTTGCTGAACTTAGGTGTTGTTCGTCCGCCGAATCGTATCCTCATTCCTTCAATAGGATTGTAGCTGTAAAATGAATTTACCGGTCCTATTTCATAATATCCAAAATCTTTATATCCAAAGAGCAGAAGCATTATAATACTCATTGTCCGTTTAAATGCCGGAACGTTCTTCACGCTATCCATTGTGGCATACACTCCGGCTTCCGATTTGTCGAGTGGTGCATGTCTGTGCGATACCCAGAAGCTATCGGGTCTGGTTTCCGCATTTTTTTGTGTCTTCACATCCGATCCCGAATAGATGCTGTCCGTTAGCGGATGGTTCAACAGGTATTGTTTATACGAGACCGCCCTTTGTCCATAAAGCCCCGAGCCATTTCCCGTCCCGAAATCTATATCTATTTCATCTTTTGTCAACATCCACCCATGGTTGTCGATATTATCGAATTCCTGTTTTACTCTCAGACTTTTTACCCAGTTTAGATTTATGTTCTTGTTGACATACATGTCAACCTTCTTCACTGCATAAGAACTGTCGTTGGTTATATAGAGATAGCCTTGAAACAAAAAGTCGTTCTTGTTATATGGCGAGAAAAACATCTTTATACATTTAACACTGTCGACATATCCGGTATCCACGATAAAGTATTTATAGAAGGTGGTTGCCGGTCCTGCAATCGGACTCAGGAACTGGTTGGTGAGTACAAGCACATTATTTTCATATATATCGATATCCTGATACATGTATTTCAATAAATCGGCAAAGCCGTTATCGTCGATATAACCTTCAAAGCCTACTTTTTTATCGGCTTCAACTATTTCTTTGGTTGTCTTTGGCGATTTCCGGTAATACACCTTCGAGAGATTTTCTTTCAGATATACCGGTAGTACTTGTTTCCCTTCTATTTTTGTTGTGTCGAGGTTATTGAATATAAACTGGAACTTGCGGAATGCTTTTTTTTGACGATATTCTTCGGTTATATTGCTTAATGCTATCATCAGTTTCTCATATTTCTCATATTGATAGTAATCCATATTCTCTTTCCGGTTCTTATCTCTATGTGCTATTACCTGATCTATGAGTTCTATCGATGGATTTCCTTTTTTCTTATAGTGCTTTTTCTTGGGTTTCACCACCACTTCTTCTATTGCCTTGGTATTTGATTTCAGCTTGATGGAAATGGTCTGTGTCCTGCCTTTTTCGACATGGATGGTTTGTGTTTCGTAACCGATACATGCCACTTTTATTTTATCGGATGCTTCGAACGATGCCAGTTCAAATTGTCCGTCATCGTCCGAACGGGTTCCCACTGATATCCCCACAAACGAAACGGTTACAAATGGTATGGCTTCGCCATTGTCGGCATCAACTATCGTCCCTTTGATTACTGTGGCTGCTTTTATTTTCTGTTGTGCTATTAGCACGTTATTCGAAAATAAAAGCAGTACTATCAAACAAAAACATTCGATCTGCCTGCTTTGTTTTCTTATCATATAACTGTTGCTATATCTCTTTGTTGTTAATCCTCACACCACACATAGATTTCAGCGTAAAAGCCTTCTTCGTCTTTTCGATATTCAACCGATTGGACTAAGCCTCTAACATCGCCACTTAATAGAACTAATAATATTGATTGTTTCATCAGTAAAGAGGTTGGATGGAACTCCATGTTTGGCTACTATTTTCATTATTGTTTAGCATCGTTGAACTCGCAAGCTCGGTTGTGTTTACTAAAACATGTTCGTTTCATATTTCAATTTTTTACGTCGATAGAATATTTTTCAGGATATTTTGCTGTAACATCTTTATACATTGTATTAATTTGAGATATAACTATTCCAAGGTCATCTAGATTGTCAATAATCCCTTTGACACCAATTTCTTTTTTTTGATAATCAAGATATCCTACAACAATTGGAACTTTCGCTTTCCATGCCATATAATAAAATCCCTTATTCCATTTTGTAACTTTTGCACGAGTTCCTTCAGGTGAAAGTATTATATGTAAAGATTCCTTTTCTTCAAGCATTCTTGTAACCTGATAAACAGCATTATTCCCTGTTACACCACGAACCGGAATAGATCCATAACATTTCATTAGTATATTCATCGGGAAAAAGAAAAGTTCTTTTTTCGATAAAAAGGTATGTTTAACTCTAATTTCATTAAAATAAAGTTTACCGTACAAAGCATCGTAATAGCTCGTATGAGGGGCAAATATGACGATACTCTTTTTTACGTTGGGAAAATCACCACTAATTTTCCAACATAATATTTTCATGAGTATAAATCCATATATCGTATTCATGGCTTAGGATTATAGTTTTTTTAACAGAACAGCTCCACTCGAATAACCACCTCCAAAAACTGAGATAACAATTGTATCGTCTTTCTTAAATCTTTTCCAATTTCGAGATAATACAATAGGGGTGCTTGCTGAACCTGTATTGCCAAATTCTTCAATGTTTGTGAGAACAGATGAAGAATCTAACTTCATTATTTTTGAGACGAAATCAATGATTCTTTTATTTGCCTGATGTGGAATTAAGTAATTTAATTGGCTTAATGGTATTCCATTCTTTTTCAATATTTGTTCTGCCTCATGAACCATATAGATACAGGCATTTTGAAAAACATCTTTACCAAAAGGCATTTTTAGCCCTCCGTTTTTAGGTCTTAAATATACTGCATTAATACTTTTACCAATGTGACCTAATCCAGTTGTATTTACATCAAGAATTTCGATATCATCATCGGTATATCTTTCTTTCGTAATAAATACGGCAGAAGCACCGTCGCCCCATAAAAAACCTGATTTACTGTCAAAATCCTCGCTATAAACGCTATTACTTTCAGATGCTACTATTAATGCTTTACTTGCTTTATTATTGGCAAAGTAGCATTCCACAACCTCTACTGCGTTTACAAAGGATGAACATGCCGAATTAATTGTAAAACATTTTGCATTGGCAATACCAAATTGCATTTGTACTTCATGAGCCAATGTTCCAACGGTATCGTAGGGTGTATACGTTGCTCCAATTATCAGGTCTATTTCATTTATTGAAAATGGTAAATCAAGAAATGCGTTTTTTACGGCAGAGATTGCCATTGAATTCGTGTTTTCATTAGTTTTAATGCACCTCCTTTGTGATATCCCGCTTTTTGTAAGGATATCTTCAGTGGACATACCATACTTTTCAAAAAAATAGTCATTCGATTTGACTGTTTCCGGTAAATAATCAGAAATGAAATTTATAAACATACTGTATAATATTAATAATTGATTATATTGGTTTAAAAGTCATGTTAAGTTCAAATAAAATATTTTTTTGAATTAAGATAACCTTCATTTTAATTTGTGCATGTTCAAAATCATTTCAAACATCATTAATGAAATTAAATTTTTCAAAAGAATCAGCTTTAATTGTTTCGTGGTAGTTTCCCACATTGTGTTATAATTTTGATATTATTATTTAAGCATAAAGAGAGAGTTGTTTCACTATTTACATTTTTACATAATTCTAAACTCAATTCTTGTTTCAAAAAATATTTCAATCCTCACACCACACATAGATTTCCGCGTAAAAGCCTTCTTCGTCTTTTCGATATTCAACCGATTGGACTAAGCCTCTTTCTCCCGACCAGCAGACTGCCGTTTTCTGAATGGCAAGAACTTGCGTTGAATCAAGTATATCTGTCATCCGAATCCATTCCCCCATTCTTGGTACAACCGGAAATTCTATCAACAAATAGTCTTTGTCCGTTGTTTCGGTCGAAATTATTAGTCTTTGCCTCACCTGATGCCTTCCTTGCTTTAAATTTATGCTGTTTTTTGTTTTTCAGCCTTTTTTATTAAAATCTTTTCGATATACTCACAGATTGAACCTATACTTTTTGAATATATTTTATTAGGAAAGCTTGGCACAAATTCAACTCCGAATTCATGTTCCAATTCCATAAATATTTCCACTGTATCCAGACTATCGGCACCTAGTTTCCGTAATGACTTCCTCAACTTGACTTTTGATTCATCAATACTTAAATAATGGCTGACTATAGCCTTCGTCTTTTGTTCTATTTCTAAAATTTCCATAATAACTCCGATATTTAATTACATTGACATATAAAAATGACCGAATATCCTCTATAAAAAGGGATCTTAATTTCTTGTTATAAACAGATTAACGTATGAGAAAACAATACTTGCCTCTATTGTGTCATACACAACAATACTGTTGCAATACCCGCAATCGTGTTGTTGTGACACCCGCAACCGCTCAATTGTGGGTGTCACAACAGTATTATTGCACGGTTAATGTCTTATCGAAAGTTGCGGTTCGTGGTTCTTTTAATAAAACAGCCCCGCTAAACTGGCTGGTCACTTCCACCTTATATGTTCCCGTTAGAAGTTCGGGAATGACGATTACTAACTCCGACGGGTTGTTATTCACGATGTCTGTACTGTCCACCTTGATGCGTTCACCTGTGGTTTGCTTCACAAAGTAAACACCTACAGTGGCATTATCGCCTGCAAGTTTCACCTTATATCCTTTTATTTTAAGATTACGGTTGGGTGTGAGTTTATCATTTACCGAGTTCGTTTTTACATCTGTGACTTGCGATATACTGATGCTGCTGTCAGCAACTCCCAGAATGTCAACTTCAATAGACGAAAGGTCGCTTCGCAATGCATCCCCTTGAATGAACTGAAAACCAATACTGTGCTTATCGGTGTTAAATGTTTCCGTTGGACTATTGAATACACCCTTTATAACAGGGCTTGCGGTGAAATATCCTCCAACATTGATGGAATATCCATCGTAAAGCTGATATTTCGTTTCTTTAAAGAATAATTTTACACTATGTTCCATTGTAGCGGCACTGACATCTGCCCCACCCCGGTTTGCAGCCGAACTGCATATTGAGGATATGTCCAAAGTGCGTTCGGAACTGACCCTCGCAACATAATCGTTAGGATCGTCGGTTAAAAGATTTTCGTACAGGTACGCCTTGATTTTGTGCATGATTGAAGCCATAATTTTTAGATTTTAGTTAAACATTTAATTATTATAAAATAAATAGTAATTACATCTATAAATCTTTTTATCTCCCTGTTACAAGCAAATAGTCGGCAATTTTTATTCTATACTGACAATTTGCATCCGTCAGGTTATCCAAGGCATTTTGATAAAGAGCCTGAGCTTCGAGCAAATCGGACATGGATGCTACTCCTGCTTTATAATTATCATCGGTCACCTTCATATTTTCCTTTGCCTGCTCCACCGATTTTTCGGCATTCCCTATTTGAAAATATGTTTCATCAAGTTCATTTTGTGCCTGATTTATCTGCAACACCAGCAATTCGGATGTTTCCTGCAATTTATTTTGTGCCTGATTTATTTTTATCTGTTGTTCCTTCATTTTGTGTGAACCTCCCCACCAATCCGATAGAGGTACACTTAATGAAACCAGCCCAACAGCATTGGAACTGGTTGCATTCATCACATCCTGATAATAACCAACCGCACCAACCGCGAGCTGTGGCATATTTTCGCCGGTTATCATTTTCTTTTGCAATTCGTTTGCTTTCACGGCAATGTTCAACATCTGGTATTCATTTCTATTTGTTACCACCAGAGCGGCATCGGCATAAAATGATTGCTTAAGTTTTGCTGTATCAGCAACAGCCACAACGTGCAAAGAACTATCGTAAGCAACACCTATATGCTGACAAAGAGCTTTATGTGAAAGTGCTATTCCGTCTTTGAGTTTCAACTTGTTCATTGCAATTTCATTCTTTTTCATTTGCACTTTCAACAAATCGTTTCGTTGAGTTAACCCCGCTTTAACGGCAACCGATACATCTTTCAGCAATGCACTGAGCAATGCATCGTAACTCTCAATGGTTTTTTGTTTTTCGGTTAATGCAATAATATTCCAATATAATTCTTCGGTTTTTGTCAAAACTTCCTTTTCGGTCAACGCTTGTTTTTGTTTGCTGATTTCGCAGCCCAATCCGGCAAGACGATTACCGTTATAGACACGCCATCCGGCAAAGACCGGCTGCATAACAGTTACATTAGCCATATTCAAATAATCGAGAGCATTGATATTCATACCCGGGAAATAGGCAAATTGTGTTGCTGATGCCAGAGTGGTAACATCCCCGTTGTAAACAGGTAAATTGACTTCTGGTATTTTACCACTTACCAGATAATCTTTGGAACGAATAGCCATAGCACTTGCACTTACTTTCGGAAAATAATTGGTAAAAGCATTTTTCTTTACCTGAACCGAGGCTTGAACGTCGTAGTTTGCCTCAACAATTTTTTTGTTGTTTTTTAAAGCCAGTGACTTACACGAATCAAGTGATAACGTTTGTGCCTTTACTTCGGTTGGAACTGCTGAAACACCGAGTATCACTGCAATTATAACAGCCGAAGCAGGAACCGCCCATTTACTTTTTTTCTTTTTTTTATCGCTGTATGCTAATGAATACAGAACGGGTAACGCAAATAACGTTAATACCATGGAAATAAGTAATCCAAAACAAATAACAGTTCCCAACGGTCCCCAAAGCGGCGAACGACTTATAATCATAGGAATTACTCCAACTGCTGCTGCTGCTGCCGTTAAAAAGATAGGACGCATACGACGTTTCCCGGCTGCCAGAGCTGCTTCACGAATTGAAAGTTTGTCTCTTTCATGCAATTCACGGGCATAGTCAATGAGAATAATTCCATTACGAACAACCATTCCACAAAGACTGATAATACCGATAAAAGCTGTTATACTAAAAGCATATCCTGTAACCGTTAAACCAATTGCCACACCTGGCAAAACAAGCAACATGGTAGACATTATAAGCAACGACAGTTTTATTTTCTTGAATTGGAATAAGATAATAAAGAAGATTAAGACAATGCTCAACAGTAATGCAATTGCCATTGGAACTAATGTTTCTAACGAAGCTTCTAAGTCGCCACCATAATTGATACTTGCACCTTCAGGTAATTTTAATGCATCAATTTGAGGACGTAGTTCTTCAAAAATATTATTTGAGATAAAGCCAGGTGCATTATCGATCTGTGTTGTCATTGTTCTTGTTCCGTTTCGTCGTACAATGGTTCCTTCTGTCCATTGAGGCGAACAGGTTGCAAACGAACGCAATGGCATTGCTTTAAAACTCGACATTGATGTTATATATTGGTTTTGTATTGATTTAATATCCTTTACTCCACCATTTTCTTGTGTTAAACGTACTTCAACTGGATAATCGTTTTCCCAAATAGTAGTCAATGGAACACCATTGAGTCCAACCATAAGCGATGTCGCTACAAATCCTTTTTGATAGCCAAGCATATTAGCCTTGTCTCTGTCGATTGTTACATTTATATTCTGTAATTTTTCATTCCAATCGTTTCGAGCCCAAGCAATTCCTTTGGTACGTTTTATAATTGAATCAACCTGCGATTGAACATGGCGGATGTCCTTGATTGAATCGGACGAAATACGAATTTCAATAGATGGTTGAAACTGCATTGCAAGAATTTTCCATTTCACATGTGCATTTGGGAAATTGTTGGAATACTTGACATTATACTCATTTACAATTGCACGCGTAGCTTTATCGGAAATGGTGTTTACAAGTAACTGACCATAGTTCGGTGATGGCATGTGAGGAGCATACACCGTATGAAAACGAGGTGAACTGGTACCAATAAAACTAGTCACATTGGTTACGCGGTTATCTTTTATCAATACCTTTTCAAGGCTATCAACAATCTTTGCAGTACTTTCAATTGAAGCACCGGTTGGTAAATACACTTCAACGGCAAACTGATTGCGTTCCATCTCAGGAAATAACTCTTGATTGAGCGATTTAAAAAGGATAATAGCTAAAACAATAGTTGCAACAGTAATCGTTAAAACTGTTTTTGGATAGCGAAAAGCCTTTTCAAGAGCGGCATCAAAGATAGCTTGTAATCTATCGAGCATTGATTTATTCGACTTTTTACCCTCAGCTTTTTTCAAACCTTTTTTAATAAAAACATAGTTTAAATATGGAACCAAAAGCAAAGCAACAGCTATCGATGACAGCAAAGCAACTCCAACAACAATTGGCATTGGTTGCATAAATTCGCCGGCAGAGCCAGGTACCATAAATCCAAGTGGCCAAAAAGCTGCAAAAATAGCAAGTGTAGCTACAACGATGGGAGCAACCAATTCTTTTGCACTTTTAATGGCAGCATGCCACACCGAAAATCCATGGTCGATTTTTTCAACGTGATTATCGATAACAACAATCGAATTATCCACAATCATTCCAAGAACAAGAATCAATGTTGCCAAGGAAACAGTATTCAATTCAACTCCCACAAAATAAAGAATCCCTAAAGTAATGAGTACTGCAATTGGAATAGTAATAGCAGCAACAGATGCAACACGGAATGGTAACAATAACAAGGTAACTAAAATAACAGCTACAATAGCTATCAAGAATTCTTCCATGAAATTACTTACCGAATCATCTACATATTTTGGCAGTTCCGAGATCTTTGCAACTTGAATCTCTTTTGGGCATTGCTTCTGGAAGGTAGCCAGAGCTTTATCTACATCCTTGCCAAATTCTACAATATTATTACCCGATTGCATTTCCAAAGACAACAGAATTGTTTTCTTACCATTTTGCTTGATATAACTTTCGGGATCGTCGTAACGTCGTTCTATTGAAGCTATATCTTTGAGTCGAACAACACTTCCTCGAGGATCGGAATAGACAATTTGATTGGCAAGATCTTTTTCCGATTCAAAATTGGCAGGTAAATGAACCGCAAGATTTGTTTTGCCATCTTTCAAAACACCTGCTGAATTTATCATACCATTTGGTTGATAGGCTCCTAATAAGGATATTGTTTTAATGTTGTATTCATTTAACTTTTCAGGTTTTACGTTTACAAATATCTTTTCTTTCTGTAACCCAAAATGTTTAATTTTTGAAGTAGCAGGAATCTTTCGACATTCAGCTTCCAGTTTTTTAAGTTGTTCCTCTAAATCTTTATAGCTTTTAGTATCAGACGACAAAGTTATAAGCAATGCCGAAGTATCACCAAAATCGGAATTGGCAACCAAGGCTAGAACTCCCGACGGAAGAGTCATTTTCAATTCTGTCAATCCATGCTTGAGCTTCGACCAGAATTGATCGGCATTCTTTACATCATCATTCAATTCCACAAAAATGTACATTATACCTTCTTTCGACTGCGAATAGGTTTTAGCCTTTTTTACTTCCTTATAACTAAATATATAATTTTCGACTTCACAGGTCAGTTGAGCTTCAACCTCAGCAGACGTCGCACCGGGATAAACACCAACCACAACACCTTGTCGTATTGTAAATTGAGGAAATTCGTTACGTGGCATTTTTAGCAACGCCACCACTCCTATTATCATCAATACCACCGTAATAAGTATGATGATACTTTTGTTTCGCATCGCCGCTTCGATGATGCCTGAATTTTTATTCTTCATATCCTAAAATGAAATTTCAGTATTGTCCGATATTTTTTCTTTACCCTCGCTCACAATGGTTTGCCCTGTGCTTAAACCCGAAATAACTTCAATATTGCTTCCACAATAATTTCCGGTCTCTATAATTTGTTTCTTCACATGTCTGGTAGTTTTATCAACTACATACACAAATGTTCTATCATCATCATCTTTTGTTGCAGCCTGATACGGAATCAACATGCACACATTCTGACCAGCAGGCGATATACTGACATCGCAAACCATTCCCGGTTTTAACTCAAATGATTGATTTTTAACCAATATATTAACTTCATAGGTACGGGCAATAGCATCAGCAACGGGACTAAGTTTTAGTATTTGACCTGAAAAGGATTTATTTTCAAGAGCCGATACCGTTATTGAAGCTGTTTGCCCTTTATGCAATTTGCTTATTTCGTTTTCGGGAACAGTTATTTTAATATACACATCATTTATTTCGACCAGTTCCAAAGGAGCTCCCGAAATTGATAAAGCAGACATACCGGGTTCTATATTACGTTTGCCAACCACCCCATTTGAGGGTGCATATAATGAACATTTCTCCAGATTATCTTTCGACATGGCTAGCGAAGATTTAGCCTGTTCCAGATTCGATTCCATTTCCACCCATTTAATATCGGGAAGACTACCTTGATCATGCACCGTTTTCAAACGGTTATATGCATCTTGTGCCTGTTTAAACTTTGCCATTGCCATATCATACATACTCTGTGAATTACTTTTATCGGTAGTCGCCAGCAATTGCCCTTTCTTTACCACATCACCAGCATCAACGAATACTTTTTCAACCGTTCCTGTAGATTGAAACGTCAAAGGTATTGTTCGTGAAGCTTCAACCGTTCCACTGTACCTGAAGGTACTTCCCGTATTCGAAGCTTTTACCTCCACTACTTTTACATTTACCGCATTTGTGGTAACGATTGCATTTTTTTGTTCATTTTTCCCTCCACAACCAGTAAGGATCGCTGCAAAAAATAACATTGAATAAATTGTTCCTCTTTTCATATAAATCTATTTGTTTTAAATTATTTATAGCCATATATACTGAACGACCAGTATTTTTATTTCAATATAACTAAACGTTCGGTATGTTAATTTTAATAATGATAGTATTCAAAAGTCTGTACATATATTAGCACTTCAGTACATTATAGAATTCATTGAGCTGTTCCTGTAATAAGGTAATAGCTTTTTGAGGTGAATTGTTTTGTAATATACTGGTTGCCATACCGGCAGACAACGAAAAATAGTTTATTGCCATGATGTTCGTATTTATATCACTACGAATCTCTCCTCGTTCGATGGCATTATCCATCACCATTTTAATTTTTTCAACCTCCTTATCCATTATCTGCATTTTATTGGTGGTAAAACCGGGATAATGACGCATTGCATCAATAGCCAAAGCCAGATAATTAACCGGGAGATACTTTGGTTGTTCTCCCAGAACAAAATAAACAATTTTCTTAACATTGTCAATAGTCTCTTCAATGATTTGAGCTACTGTTTTTTCTTCTGTATATACATTCATTTCATTTAAAATCAAATATTTGTCTATAACAGCCATGAACAAAGCTTCTTTATTCTCGAAATGATGATATAACGCTCCTTTTGTTAATCCACATGCTTTACTAATATCACTTATTGAAACAGCCTCATAGCTCTGATTCATAAATAAACTATAGGCCTGGTCAATTATATATTCTTTTGTATCACTCATAATAATCATACTAAACGATTGGTATGTAAAAGTATATTAAATATATATACAACGTTTACTTTTTTTAAACTATTTTAAAGAATATTTTTATAATATCTGTCAATGAGTGCATTATAAGCATTAATACGACAGAGTAGTCTTTGATATATAAATATTCCAAAGAGGGCACAAAGCAACCCTGCAATTACATCTACAATATAATGATGTCCTGAATAAACAGCAGAAAACCATATACCAAAAACGAAAAGTAA
>Ga0302286_10002486_pt1 | contig 12810 bp, 11 predicted proteins | sample III_Fen_E2_3_FD_198765 | JGI IMG/M metagenome (GOLD analysis project Ga0302286, IMG submission 198765) | Peat permafrost microbial communities from Stordalen Mire near Abisko, Sweden - III_Fen_E2_3 | ecosystem: Environmental > Terrestrial > Soil > Wetlands > Permafrost | place: Sweden: Abisko...
GGATCTTTGCCGATTATGTGAAAGGGAAGAAGAAAGCCGATAATATCGTTGTCTGGCTGGTTCCGGGTTCATGGGCAGTAGACAAACAAATCAAGGCGGAAGGACTGGATAAAATCCTTGTGGAAGCAGGATTTCAATTGCGTCAACCGGGTTGTTCGGCGTGTCTTGCCATGAATGATGATAAAGTGCCGGCAGGGAAATATGCCGTATCTACATCGAACCGTAACTTTGAAGGACGTCAGGGTCCCGGAGCCCGTACGATATTAGCCGGACCGCTTGTTGCAGCTGCAGCAGCAGTAACCGGAAGAATTACCGATCCACGAGTTTAAATTATAGTTAATAGCAAAAATGGAAAAATTTATAACACTTACTTCAACCATAGTTCCGCTTCCTATCGAGAATGTGGACACAGACCAAATCATACCTGCTCGTTTTCTGAAAGCAACGTCGAAAGAAGGTTTCGGTGATAACCTGTTTCGTGACTGGCGTTATGATAAAAATGATACCCCGATAGCGTCTTTTGTATTGAATAATTCTACTTATTCAGGCCAGATTCTGGTAGCAGGAAAGAACTTTGGATCAGGCTCAAGCCGTGAGCATGCAGCCTGGGCTATTGCCGGATATGGATTCAGGGTTGTGGTGTCGAGTTTCTTTGCCGACATTTTCAAGAACAATGCCATGAATAACTTTGTATTGCCGGTAGTTGTGTCGGAGCCTTTCCTGGCTGAGATATTCGAATCGGTGAAGGCAGATGCCACAACCACATTGACTGTTGACCTGGCATCGCAGACTATTACGAACAATGCAAACGGAAAGCATGAATCATTCTTCATTAACCCGTACAAAAAAGATTGTTTTGTAAATGGGCTGGATGATATTGATTACTTGTTAAGTAAGAAAGAACAAATCGAACAGTTTGAAAAAGCAAGATAACCTTGATATTCACTCAATATAATCTTGAGTGTAATGCTGCAGGGCAGGAAAGCATTCAACAGATTTTTTATTAATTAATAGATATTGGAGTTTCCCGAAAGGGAAATTCAGGGGGATTGATATGTTAGAAATAATGGATACTACGCTTCGCGATGGAGAACAAACATCGGGAGTTTCATTTGCGGCACAAGAAAAGTTGAGCATTGCCAGGCTTCTGTTGGAAGAGTTGCATGTGAACAGGATTGAGATTGCTTCAGCCCGTGTTTCTGATGGAGAATTTGCTTCCGTCAAACGGGTAACCAAATGGGCCCGTGCCAACGGGCATATTGACCAGATAGAAGTCCTTGGTTTTGTAGATGGACGATTGTCCCTGGACTGGATACAAAGTGCAGGAGGTAAGGTAATTAACCTGCTCTGTAAAGGATCGTTGAAACATTGTGTACATCAGCTGAAAAAGACAAAGGAAGAACATATTGCCGATATCAGGCAATTGTTGGTGAGTGCTGAAGAAATGGGTATTTCAGTAAATGTATACCTGGAGGATTGGTCCAACGGGATGCGTGAATCGGAAGATTATGTGTACTTTATGGTTGATTCGTTGAAGGATGAGGCAGTGGTTAAACGTTTTATGTTGCCCGATACACTCGGGATACTGAACCCGGATGAAACACGTGAGTATTGTACGCGAATGATATCACGTTATCCGGATATCCACTTTGATTTTCACGCACACAATGATTATGATCTGGCTGTGGCAAATGTTTTTGAAGCCGTTAAAGCAGGTATCAAAGGGGTTCATGTTACGGTCAACGGATTGGGAGAGCGGGCAGGTAATGCTCCTTTGTCAAGTGTCCTGGCTGTATTGCATGATCACCTGAGCCTTAAGACAGGGTTGCAGGAGGATAAGATTAATTCAGTGAGTAAAGTGGTTGAAACGTATTCCGGAATACGTATTCCGCACAACAAGCCGGTAGTAGGTGAGAATGTATTTACGCAGGTTGCGGGTATTCATGCTGATGGGGATAACAAGAAGAACCTGTATTACAATGATCTGTTGCCTGAACGTTTTGGACGTGAGCGCCAGTATGCCCTTGGTAAAACTTCAGGCAAGGCCAATATATTGAAGAACCTGCAACAGTTGGGAATAGAATTGGATGATGACATGATGAAACGTGTCACGGAAAGGGTGATAGAGCTGGGTGATAAAAAGGAAATGGTTTCACTGGACGAACTTCCGTATATCATCTCGGACGTGCTGAAAAACGAACAGGAAGAGCAGATTATTAAGATCCTGAATTATTCGTTATCCCTGACATACGGGTTAAAACCAATGGCTACTGTAAAAATGGAAGTAAACGGGGGAGTGTATGAGCAATCAGCATCCGGGCATGGTCAGTATAATGCTGTTTCGAAAGCAATGTGGAAGATTTATAAGAGCCTGAATAAGCCGACCCCTGAACTACTGGATTATGTAGTTGTTATACCTCCCGGAGGACAGACCAATGCATTTGTTCAAACGATAATAACCTGGAGGTTCAATGATAAGGTGTTTAAAACACGGGGATTGGATGGTGATCAGACCGTAGCGGCAATAAAAGCGACAATTAAAATGCTAAACATAATTGATTAAGAAAATCGACTTATTCAAACGTTTTTTGATTGAGGATGAAAATGCAACAAACAACATATAATGCCAACGAAATAATGACTATCAATGCCCGATACCAATTTTGATACTTCTGTTTTTTCACCGAATTGAAAACAGCTGTAGTTATAATTGAAATGAAAGCACCAATTGTAATTAATAAGTAAATCATAACTGTTTGGTTTAAGGTTTGAAATTACAAATTCCTTTAAAGATTTATAAGTGCAAAGATAATAATATTTGCGACAAAAATAAAGATTAACAATGATTTATTGATAAAAATATATAAAATAAACTCATAATTATGTCAGAAATTACATCAAAAGCCGATCAGAAAAGTATTTTAAAGAGTGAAGGGAAAAAAATCAATATTGCTGTATTGCCAGGTGATGGTATTGGGCCGGAAATTGTGGAGCAAGCTTTGAATGTCACCAAGGCCATTTGCGCAAAATTTGGGCATACATTAACGTATGAATATGGCATAGTAGGTGCCTGTGCCATTGATGCCACCGGAGAGCCATATCCGGGTGCAACTCATGCTTTGTGTATGAAATCCGATGCTGTTCTGTTTGGAGCCATTGGTGATCCTAAATACGATAATGACCCTACTGCAAAAGTACGTCCCGAACAAGGGCTATTGAAAATGCGCAAAGACCTTGGGTTGTATGCCAATATTCGTCCGGTAACTACTTTTCCTTCATTAATCCACAAATCACCGCTTCGTGCTGACCTGGTGGAAGGAGCTGATTTTATGTGTATCCGTGAACTTACCGGGGGAATGTATTTCGGACGTCCACAAGGCAGGAGTGAAGATGGAAATACAGCCTACGATACCTGTATCTATACCCGCGAAGAAGTGGAACGTATCCTGCACCTGGCCTATAAATACGCTATGCAACGAAATAAAAAAGTAACCATGGTCGATAAAGCCAATGTGTTGGCTACTTCACGTCTTTGGCGCCAGGTTACCCAGGAGATTGCTCTGTTGTATCCGGAAGTGGAAACCGAATATATGTTTGTGGATAACGCAGCTATGCGGATTATTCAATGGCCTAAAAGTTTTGATGTGATGGTTACTGAGAATCTGTTTGGCGATATCCTTACCGATGAGGCATCTGTGATAACCGGATCCCTGGGTATGTTGCCCTCTGCTTCCATTGGCATACATACTTCGGTGTTCGAACCTATTCACGGCTCTTATCCGCAGGCAACAGGTAAAAATATAGCGAATCCGATAGCTACCATTCTCTCGGCTGCTTTAATGTTCGAATATGCATTTGGTATGATGGCTGAAGGCGCCTTGATTCGCGAGTCAGTTGCTGCAAGCATGGATGCCGGTATTGTAACTGAAGATATTGCAAATAATAATAAAGCCTATAAAACAACCGAAGTGGGTGAATGGATTGTGAATTATATTGCCGGGTAAGACAACTCGCAACTTATAAAAAAAACTTCCATCCTGGTTTCAGGATGGAAGTTTTTTTTTTTTTGAGTGCAGAATCCTAAATAATCACCGGGTAACCCAATGTAGTTAGAAAACTAGTTTTATCAATGTGTATTTTGTTTTGAATCATTTTAAAGACCCAGTGAGTTGTCTTTAAAGGTAAAGCGGTAAATGCAGGTTGGTAATTCTACTGTTTGTAAATGATTACCAACGTAAGAAGTATTAATAAATAACTTGAAAAAAGTAACCCTGCTGTTTGAATTGATTTAATAAGTGTTGATTTCATAATAATAGATTTTTTTTGAATAAAAGTCTCCTTGAATAATTCATTTGAAAACGATTCAAATATAGATAATATTATAATACCAGTAGGTATGGTCAGGAAAGTAGCGAATAATTTACGTCGTGTAGTAAATAATGCTACGTGACATTAGAGTCTGAAATTATACTTCTGTAGTAAATAATGGCTTATTTGTTAATAAATGAAAATGCTTATTGAAATATGGACGGCTGGAATGAAAAATGATGACAGCAGAGTGAATGGTACAAGTATTTTCTTATTTCTGAATTATCAAAGAACTGAAATTTTTAGAATCAGAAATATTGCTACAAAGGATGCGATTTATACTATGGTAAGGGCTATAGTATTTACATTATTATAAATATTAGTTTTAAAATAACTAAATAAATTAAAATCAATTAACTAATAAACGATATAAATTATATGTAATTAACTAATAAATTCAATTAAAACAAACTTTTATTTAACAAATATATGCAGGAATAACTTAAACTATCATCCTTATTTTATCTTGTATATGATATATGTTGCTGAATATAAGTGTTGTAAGCGTTTGTTTGAGATGAAGAAAAAGCAAGAAAAATTGTTTAGGAATATTTATGCTTTAAATTGACTTTTTATTTAATGAAAATGCCACATGTTTTCCTAGGAAAGAGTTGAAAAATACTCATTTAGGCAAAAATAAAACGGACTCCCTATCATGTGGAGCCCGTTTCAGCATTATATACGACTTGCAGGGATGAGTTATTTTTGGGCTAAAAGGACTTCAATATCCTTACGAATATCCTCCGGCGTAACTTTCGATTCGTATCGTTTTACCGGTTTGCCGTTTCTATCCATGAGAAACTTTGTAAAGTTCCATTTAATATCATTGCCCTGCGTGCCGGGTAGTTCGGTCTTTAAGTATTTGTAGAGTGGATCTGCTTTATCTCCGTTTACATCAATTTTCATGAACATAGGGAAATCGACGTTGTAATTCAACGTACAAAAGGTTGAAATCTCTTCGGCAGTTCCCGGTTCCTGGCTTCCAAACTGGTTACATGGAAAACCAAGTATAACGAGTCCTTTGTCTTTATTCTCCTTGTATAGCTTTTCCAGTCCTTCGTATTGTGGGGTAAACCCGCATTTGCTGGCTGTATTTACGATCAGTACAACTTTACCCGCATATTCCTTCATGCTGATTTCATTGCCTTTAAGGCTTTTTGCTTTGAATTGATAAAAGCTCATGGTAGGTTTGTTTATTTGTGCCGTTACCGGCATAATTAATAAAAAAGAAATACATATTAATGCTATAGGTAGTTTCATATTCTTTATGTTGATTGATAATTTGAATTCAAAACAACCTATTTCCTTTTTTGTTCAATGAGAGTAAGGATAATTCAATCGTCTACATTGTTTTTTCAAGTATCTTAGGATAAAGTATCTCTTTTACATATCTGTAATTTGGTTCATTGTGCAGTATTTTTACACAGGTTTGCCTTGCCTCTTCATGCTTTCCTGTCTTATCGTATGCCAGTGCAATGGTGGTGAGCAGGTTCAGGTACACCCAGTTTTGATCGGTATCCCGGTTCTTTTCAAGGATATGTACCCCTTTAACGTAATAGGTCAATGCTTCTTCTTTATCCCCGCCAAATAATCTGGGAGAGTAGTAAAGTATATTTCCCATGTCTATGAGGGCTTGTACGTTATGTGGATCCAGTTCGTACGCTTTGTTAATGTCGGAAAGGCTCTGGCGGCTTAGGGTGAATGTCTTTATTTTGCTCATGGCCATTCGGAATCCAAGGAATGAACCTTTGAATGCGTATGCTGTAGCATTTTTAGGGGAAGCCTGTAGCACCTGATGAATCAGTTTGTCTCCTTTGTTAATTATTGGGCCGGCTAAGTCGTATTGTTTCCTGCCAATCAGGAATCCGGTATAGCCGTAGTAATAGTTGATCATTTCAAGTTTTTGATCAACTGTGACCGGTGGCTTACCTGCTTCTATAGTCTGGATTACATTTCCCCATTTGTACATTTCACGATTGATAAAACTGCTGTAAAATGTTTTTTTGTAGGGTGACTCTGAATAGACATCAGGAATTAAGGTGAGAAGAAGCAGGGTGATGATTAATTTGTTGAGAGCAAATTTTGAACTTTCCATTACTGGTTTTAATTTATTTAAAATTGGCAAATATTGCTTATGGGTTGTTGTTGATTGCTAAACAACGGGTAATCCCATTCAGCCCGTTATAAATATTGGTTTTGTTTCTTTTTAAACAAGCCGATATATCCAATCCCATTTGATTTTATGTCGGGATGTTGGATTTGTTGTTGATCGGATGGTTCAATTGGTATAAAATAAAAACGCTAAATCATTGTTTTAAAATGATTTAGCGTTTTAAAAGCTCTCCCTCTTGGACTTGAACCAAGGACCCTCTGATTAACAGTCAGATGCTCTAACCAACTGAGCTAAGGAAGAATTTCGTAGTACATTTTTTTCTCAAATGCGTTGCAAAAGTAATAGGTTTTCTTGAAATATGCAATATCTTTGCACAAAAAACACGTATAATTTTATGAAAAAAATTTTAGGAATGGGTAATGCCCTGACAGACATTTTATTGCAAATTGATAATGATGAAGTTTTATTTTCATTAAATCTCCTAAAAGGCGGAATGCAGTTGATAAACACTGAAAGATCGCAAGAAATCAACGATGCAGTCAGTAATTATTCGAAGATAATGGCTACCGGAGGCTCTGCTTCCAACACAATTAATGGGATTACACGCTTGGGCATGAATGGAGGCTTTGTCGGTAAAATCGGAAAAGATGATATTGGCTTGTTCTTCACCAATGATTCTGTCAACAATGGGGTGCAACCTCATCTGTTGTTGAGTGAAACTCCTTCCGGTCGTTGCACTGTATTGGTTACTCCCGATAGTGAACGTACTCTGTGTACCTACCTTGGTGCTGCCTGCGAACTGCTGGCTTCAGATCTAAAGCCTGAAATGTTCCGTGGCTATGATATTTTCCATATTGAAGGCTACCTGGTGCAAAACCATGATTTAATTCGTACAGCGGTACAGTTAGCAAAGCAGGAAGGCTTGAAAGTGTCGGTGGATTTAGCCAGTTACAATGTCGTGGAAGAAAACCTTGACTTTTTACTTGAAATCGTACACGAGTATGTTGATATTGTTTTTGCCAATGAAGAGGAAGCACGTGCCTTTACCGGCAAAGAACCTGAGGAAGCATTGAATGTTATCGCGGAGCATTGTGAAATTGCCATTGTAAAAGTGGGCAAAGACGGTTCATTTATTAAGTCGGGTGATACTATAGTTCAGGTAGAGCCTCGACTGGCAAATTGCATTGACACTACCGGTGCAGGCGATTTGTATGCATCCGGTTTCCTGTTCGGGTTAGCCAATAATTATTCCCTTGAAGTGTGTGGTAAGATCGGTTCCCTGATCTCCGGCAATGTTGTTGAGGTATTGGGTGCCAAGATGACTGACGAAGTATGGGAGTCTATTCAGGAAGAAATCAGGAAAATAGTTGATTAAGTTAATCAACCAATTAACTACTCACCCACTCACAGATGTACAAATCAATCAAGCTTTATACCGCCATTGTACTGGCGATGGTTTTCTGGTCATTCTCGTTCATATGGACGAGGGTGGCTATCCATTCATTCCAGCCTATGACCCTGATCACCCTGCGTCTTGTGATTGCAGCGGTGCTGTTATTTATAGTGGCTAAATCAACAGGTAAACTTCAAAAGTTACGGCGTAAGGATTTTAAATGGTTCATTTTACTGGCTTTTTTTGAGCCTTTCCTGTATTATGTGGGGGAAACGTATGGGTTGACTACTGTAGAGTCAACACTGGCCGCTGTAATCGTTTCTACGATACCTCTGTTTGCTCCGGTGCTTGCCTTTATTGTGCTTCGAGAAAGAATCGGCTGGGCCAACATACTTGGAATCGTAGTTTCGCTGGTCGGGGTGTTCTTTGTGATCTACGAACCCAAGGGTGGCTTTAATGCCAATCCAGGGGGTGTTGCCTTGATGTTCCTGGCTGTATTTTCAGCCATTTGCTATGCTACCGTGTTGCGGAAAATACCGGTTTATTATTCCAATATGAATGTCATTTTCTATCAGAGCTTGTTGGGGTTGATCTTTTTTATACCCACTTTTTTCCTGACGGATTATCCTGCCATTCAAACAGTGCATGTTACCCGTGAGGCGTTAGTGGCATTGTTTATGTTGTCGGTATTTGCCTCGGTCATTGCTTTTGTGCTTTTTGCCGGTGCTGTACGCCAGGTGGGAGTGACCCGTACCAATGTGTTTGTGAACCTTATCCCCGTTTTTACAGCTATCCTATCCTGGTTTATCCTGGATGAAATACTTACGGTGAGCAAATGGATCGGGATTTCTATTGTGGTGATTGGCTTGTTTGTGAGCCAAATGGGAAAACTTAAATTCAACAAAGGAGTGGAAGACGTAATTTGAATTAATAATTAAAAAAATCATAATTCATAATGCACAATTCATAATTCACAATCACTATGCATAATTTTAAATTATTAATTTTAAAATAAAGGAAGGCCTATTCTCACGAACCGGCCTTCTGAGCTAAATCTAAACCTAAAATTATGAAAAAAAAACAATTCTTTTTATCACTACAGGTATTACATTCGCAACTTTATTTCCTTACATAGGCTCTTGGTTGGTCTGAGGTTTTGAAGGCTCCGGGTTATTGCCGTTATTCTTAACTACCCGGTACCAGACCACGTTATCCCGGAGCACTGCTTTGTATTGCACTCCGTTTAATGTGAAATAGGTCTGTCCATCAACCATAACTTTGTCATACCCATTGGGTATGCTGTCAACTTCGGCGCCGATAGGTGGCTGTACCACTTCATACTGTCCACCTGCGGGAATGTAATACGTCCCGTAGTAATAATAATACTGTGCTCCATCGAGGGTGAATTGCATGCTTCCTTTTGGAAGTACTTTTACCTTATGTCCGATTGGTGCAGGGACCACCTCATATTTATCTTCATCCTGTTTGAAATAAACCCCATCGGAATCGTAGTAATTGTATCCATCGAGGTAAAACCTCAATGCAAAGGGTGGTAATCCCCAATAGTAATCACCCCAGAATGGGAAGAACGAAAACCGCCAGCCAGGAAATCCACGGTATCCGTAAAAATGACTCCCAAAATGATTCCTGTGGACAAAATTGCCTGAAAATGCACGCGAGTTATTTGTATGGATCAGGCTTTGGCCTATGCGGGAACCACCTCCGGCTCTCATACCTCGAACAGAGCCTCCGCCATGTCTTTGTGCATTTACATCCGGTGTAACGGAAAGCCCTATTGCCAGCAATACCGCAACTAAGACGAGAGCCGGCCTTGGAATATGAATCGCCGATACACCCTGTTTGAAATTTAAATGAATGCGTTTCATAATGTTGAATATTGAAAATTGAATACCATTTAGACTGGTTATACCCAGTACCCGTTTAATGACATGCATTACAAATAAAATGCCAAATCGTATCATTTAACTACATTTAAGCCCTGTTTTTGGCCTCATCCGGCATGCAGAACAAAGTTCCTGCAAAAACTACTGACTTTTCCATTAGTTTGGCGTTAAATGATTATATTTGTTCCTTAAAAAATAATGTTTTTTATGAGACGATTCATCCCTTTCTTCGTTTTACTCCTGATGGGAACAACGCTGTTTTCCCAGTCGACAGTTGTACCTGCTGCCATTGTAAGTCAAACACCTGTTGTACAAAAAGATACTTCAAAAACAAAAGCCGGGATAATAAAGAAGGCCCATAAAAAAATGATTATGGCTCTGGATACACTCACCCTGAGCGATTATACATTGAGTCTTGAAAGGGTGAATGATAATTTAAACTCCATTGGGGATAGTGCCAAGTTAGGGCATGAAGTGACCAAAATTACCCACCGGATTGATTTTATGTCGAAAGATGTAAAGCTGATCCGTCAGAATTTCAGGGGAAGAACATCGGTGATACATCTGAAAAACCAATACCTTTACCAGAGTTTTACGGCAACTCTTGATGATGAGACCGACCGTATTCAGGCACAACTGGATAAATTGTACCGCCGGGTATATCATTCCAAGCAACATTTGAAAAAAGTGTTGGGGGACTCTATATTCAGGAAGTTATATGCCGATAAAGAACTGAGGACGACTTTTGATGATAAGCTGATCCGGTTGGAATGGAAGTGGAACCGTACTGATAGTGTTACCAAAGCAAATCTGGATACATTGAATGCGTTGAAGGTCAGGCTGTCGGATAATTCGTTGATCCTGTCGAATATGTTGAATATCATGGATAAACGGCTGGAAAAAACAGTGCCCAGGCTGTTTGGGAAAGAAGTCAACTACCTGTGGCAAAAGGATTCGGTAGAAGTCCTTACGAAACGATCGGCCAAGAGTGCGGTAAGTATTGTGAAAAGCGAACAAAACGCGATTAGTTTTTATATCAGCCAGACTTCGGGCGAACGCACGACGGTTCTTGTGCTGGGAATACTCCTGTTAGTGTGGTTGTTCCTGAATCGTAAATTGCTTAGGTTACTCCGGACAGAAAAAGAAAGATTCAAGTATTTGAACCTGCTTTTCCTGAATAACCATCCATTGACTTCCATGTTGGTTGTTTTGTTATGCCTGATGCCATTCTTTGATGCGTATGCCCCAACATCCTATATCTCCATTGAATATGTTATCTTGCTGGCAGCCTCCACGCTTATTCTTTGGAATAAAGGCAGCCGTTCCTTTCAGTTGAGCTGGATAGGGTTGGTGATTTTGTTCGTAGCCGACATTCTGACTTACCTGCTGATTGAGCCGACCATGATGGAACGACTTTTTCAACTTGCCGTGCACGGAGGTATCCTGGCAGTTATTGTGCTTTTTTACAGGTCGTTGAAAAAGGAAATGCCTTACTATCGATTTATTAAAGTTGCTTCCCTGATAAGTGTGGCGTTGATAGGTTCAGGCGTAATCCTGAATCTGTGTGGACGGTTCTCTTTGTCGGGAATGGTTGGCATTGCCGGTATTTTTGCCATTACCCAGGCAGTTGTATTAACCTTGTTTGTGGAGATTGTTGTTGAAATAATTGTAGCTCAATTACAAGGCAGCCGGTTGAAAAAGGGTGTTGATAAGCCGTTCGACTCAACCATCGTGACCGGCAAAATTAAAATGCCACTTATACTGATAGCCATCCTGATTTGGGTTATCATGCTTACTTCCAACCTGAATCTTTACCGCGACCTGAGCCGGGATGTGGTGGATGCGCTGACAATGAACCGGACGATCGGAAGCATTTCTTTTCAGCTGTTAAGTGTGATCCTCTTTTTTGTCATTATCTGGATGGCACATATCCTGCAACGGTTGCTGAGCTTTTTATTCGGTGAGACAGGAGTGGAAACTGAGGACCTCACCGCAACTACCAAAGGACAACATTCAAGGTTGCTCATAACCCGTTTGTTGGTGTTGATCGGCGGTTACCTGCTGGCTATTGCAGCTTCGGGATTGCCGATCGATAAACTGACCTTCCTGCTGGGTGCGTTAGGTGTTGGTATTGGTATGGGGTTGCAAAATATCGTAAACAACTTTGTGTCGGGCATCATCCTGATTTTTGATGGCTCCCTGCAGATCGGTGATGAAATAGAGGTTAGCGGACAGGCGGGTAAGGTAAAGGAAATCGGGTTGCGAGCCAGTACCCTGTTTACTGCCGATGGGGCAGAAGTCATTATTCCGAACGGGAATATTCTTTCGCAAAACATTGTCAACTGGACATTCAGCAATGATGAGAAGCGGATTATGCTTACTTTTTCGTTGACCGGGAAAGAATTGGATGCCAATGTGATCAACGATGTGATTAATGATACCCTGAAAAGTGTACCGAATGTCATTGCTAAAAGAAAGCCGGTGATCTTATACACCAAGGTTACGCAGGATACCTGTTCCATTACCATTCGTTTCTGGAGTACAATCAGCCATGCCGACCTGGTGAAGAGTGAGGCGATGCAATTGCTCAGCGCCTCCTTTTTTGCCAAAAATATCGGTTTTGAATAATCAATCATATCAACATGACGGCTTCATGAGTGTGAAGCTGTCATAATTATTCTATTTCTGACAGGATTTCATTGACGTATTCAATATCAAATTTTTCGGGATGAAACTTGTCTTTTACATCTTCAATCCCTATCCATTCCTTTATTTCTTTATATTCTTTGTGTTTCGGGTCTTTTAATATCTCCTTCAACCGTTCATACCCCCAGGGTCCGCCGCAATCTTCAGGTGGACAGGCTCCTTTACCTGTAATGCAGGATGCCTTTTCTCTTTTTTCAGGCAGTATATTCTCCAGCAATATCGTGTGTTCCCAGTCATCGCCAAAGTCATAGATATAGGTGTATTTTTGGTTTTCTGTATTGAATACCGATGATAATTTGGTATCCGATGCATTGAGCGCTGTTTTT
>Ga0302286_10002488_pt1 | contig 12795 bp, 12 predicted proteins | sample III_Fen_E2_3_FD_198765 | JGI IMG/M metagenome (GOLD analysis project Ga0302286, IMG submission 198765) | Peat permafrost microbial communities from Stordalen Mire near Abisko, Sweden - III_Fen_E2_3 | ecosystem: Environmental > Terrestrial > Soil > Wetlands > Permafrost | place: Sweden: Abisko...
CCAACAAATCCCTTGGCCAGCATTGGCTGACAAATCGCGATGTGCTGAGCGATATCGCTGATGCAGCGGATATCACATCGACTGACATGGTGCTTGAAATTGGTCCCGGCCTCGGTACGCTTACGAGTGAACTGTTGCGTCGAGCTAAGTCGGTTGTCGCAGTTGAATTTGATGGCGAGCTAGCACGCAAGCTACCCGGTCAATTTCCTGGTAAAGACCTGACCGTCATTCACGAAGACATTTTACGATTTGACTTAAGTTCCTTGCCAGCAGGCTATAAGGTCGTGGCAAACGTACCCTATTACATCACCAGCAAAATTGTTCAACTGCTGATGACTGCGACGAATAAGCCATCGATTGCAGTACTTCTGGTCCAGAAAGAAGTTGCGGAGCGGCTCGCTGCAAAGGCGGGTGATATGAGCATCTTGGCCGTGAGTGCGCAAATCTACGCAGATGTCACGCTCGGCGTCAAAGTCGGACGTGATTTTTTCACTCCTCCACCAAAAGTCGATTCACAAGTTGTGATATTACGCACACGCCCAACCCCTCTCGTTCCTGCAGAAGATGAGCGAGCATTATTTCGTGTGGTGAAGGCCGGTTTTTCCGGGAAGCGCAAGAAGCTACGAAGTTCAATTGCGGCTGGGCTCGCTATGACAAAGCCACAGGCAGAGGAATTACTTCGTCATGCCAACATCAATCCTGAGTTACGAGCTGAAGACTTGTCAATCGAGCAGTGGTTGAGGCTGGCTAAAGACGCAGTATGATCACAGACGATCAGCCAACTAACTTTCCCGATGGAGTGCTCGTAAGAGTTTCATCTAGACAAGATGGAACGTTGCTTGACCGGACAAATGGAGACCGTCATGAACCTGAAGTTGTTGCACGCAGGAAAGCATTTTGCGAGCAGGCAGGTATCGACTATAACCAGAGTGCGTACTTGATAATTACTTACGACGAAGGCAGGACGTACGACATCATTACCGAAGTATCCGGACCCAATACGGAAGGAGTATACACCGATGTGCTCTACACGGAGTCCGGAGGTCTTCCACTTTTTCTTCCCGTAGCTGATTGCATCGGTACGGTTATTTACGATGCCACACGACAGGCGCTGGCACTTGCCCATATTGGGCGACACGCGTCAGAGGCGGATACGCTCGCCAAGACAATCGAATTCTTTAGAAGTAAGGGAAGTCAGCCACAAGATTTGTACATATGGATGGCTCCAGCTGTCAGACAAGAGCACTACAGGATGGAATATTTTAATATGAAAGATGATCCATTTTGGCGCGAGTATTGTGAGACGAAAGACGATGGCATTTACCTTGACCTGCAAGGCTATAATTATGCGCGAGCCATTAGTTCGGGTGTATTAGCCGAACACATCACGATATCGCCGGTCGATACGGCAGATAACCCGAACTACTTCTCACATTCTCAGGGAGATACCGCCGGGCGCTTTGCAGTCGTTGCAATGCTCGCAGCCTAAGTATCTATTCATATCCACCTCTGATATAATAAAACGTGATGGGAAAGAAATTATACATCACCACTGCAATTCCATACGTCAACGGCGTACCTCATGTTGGTCACGCGATTGACTATACTCTTGCTGATATTTGGTCGCGCTATCAAAAGCAGAATGGCAAAGAAGTTCGCTTCCAGGCGGGCACCGACGAGCATGGGAGCAAGATTGCCGCAAAAGCAGCAGAGAATGGCATGGAACCACAAGCCTATGTCGATAGTATGTATGGCAATTTCCAAGAGCTAATCAAATCACTGAATGTCGAATATACTGATTTTATCCGGACGACAGACGGCCATCACAAGGGTGCGGTCCAGTACATTTGGCAGAAACTTGCTGAAGCCGGCCTCATCTATAAAGGCACCTATGAAGGGTGGTATTGTGTCGGCTGTGAAGCCTTCGTCACCGATAAAGAAGCGACTGACAATAACGGCATATGCCCAGATCACAATCAGCCATATCAGCGTCTCAGTGAAGAAAACTATTATTTCAAAGCCAGCCAATTCAGCGAGCAAATCCGCGAAGCCATTACCACGAATCGACTGCGTATCATCCCAGAATTTCGTAAACTTGAATTTCTCGAACTTATCAAAGACGGCGTCAAAGATGTGTCCGTATCTCGACCACGCAAGAACCTGGGTTGGGGCATCAGTGTGCCTGGTGATGAGTCGCAGGTCATGTACGTCTGGATCGATGCCCTCAGCAACTATCTGACGGTATTGGGTTATCCCGACCAGCCTGAGTGGAGCGAGTACTGGCCCGCAGACGTACAAGTTGTCGGTAAGGACATCTTAAGGTTTCATGCGGGGATCTGGCCTGCAATGTTGCTCGGTCTCGACGTACCACTACCCAAGACGCTTCTCGTACACGGTTTTGTCAGTGTGGGTGGCACGAAAATGGGCAAGTCTCTCGGTAACGGCATCTCTCCTCACGAAGTAATTGAAGCGTACGGTACCGATGCATTCCGCTATTATTTCAGCCGTCATATCCCGACGCAAGACGACGGTGACTTTACGTGGGAGAAATTTGAAAATGCTTACAATAATGAGCTGGGTAACGACCTTGGTAATCTTGTTCAGCGTGTCGCGGCCATGATTCAACGCTATCAAGCGGGTGTTATCGGTGATGGTCCACAGGCAGAGCATGATATGGGACCTTATCACGAGGCGATGGAGCATTTCGAGTTCAACAAGGCTATGGATGTGACGTGGAATACCGTTCGTTCACTTAATGGCTATCTCGAGAATGTGAAACCATGGGAAATCGCGAAAAAGCGAGATACTGATACGGATGCCGCTGATCATCTCAGCGAAGTGCTCGCTCATGCATCAAGCACACTCATTCAAATAGCTGATCTCCTCACGCCATTTATGCCATCAACTGCAGCAACGATTCACGGTATGTTTGATAGTGGCGTCGTGCCGGCTGAGATTACTCCGTTATTCCCAAAGATTTACCTGCACACGCAAGATCCTCGCGCCCCTAAGGCGCAGTAGGAGTACGCAACATGAAGCTAGTCGATACTCACTGCCATATTCATGACATGGAATTCTACCCTGAGAACAGGGAAGATGTTTATTTGCGCTCTCGAGAGGCGGGAGTCGTTATGTTGTGTGTGGGGACCGATATTCGCAGTTCGCGAGAAGCAGTGGAATTTTGTGCAAACCATGAAGGAACATTTCCTGTTGTCGGCATTCATCCGCACGAAGCAAAAGATAATGATCCAGATGTGATTCGTACACTTGTCGAAAAGAATCGAGCACAAATCATCGGAATTGGTGAAATCGGGCTTGATTACTTTTACGACCACAGTCCCCGCGATGATCAGGCACGCGTGTTGCGTGCGCAGCTTGAAATCGCACGTGACTACCAGCTTCCAGTGAGTTTTCATGTACGTGATACCTCGGACGCATCAGAGGTGGGAGCGGTGTGGCATGATTTCTGGCCAATCGTTGATGAATTCCCAGAAGTAAATGGTGTGCTCCATAGTTTTACTGATACCCAGGTAAATCTTGATGAGGCGCTAAGACGCGGTCTGCTCATCGGTATCAACGGTATCAGTACGTTTACGAAAGATGTGGAACAGCAGCGACTCTACCGGGAACTTGCAATTGAGAAAATTGTCCTTGAAACAGATGCGCCCTTCTTGACGCCGAAGCCTTTTCGTGGTAAAATGAACTTACCAGCGTATGTAGGTAGCGTCGCGGGACATCAAGCTGAGATAAAACATTTATCTCTCGAGGAAGTCAGCCGCATCACTACCGAAAATGCGCGAAGGATATTTGGGAGACAGCTATGACATCACCACTTCAAGCAGACACATTCAATATCCCAGGCAAGCCTGGAGAGTATTTCGCGCCCAGTGGCACGGTTAACTTTCTTACGGGGGGTGAACAGGTCGACCTGCACAAGTCGGACCTCGACCCAATATCTGCACTTGCGCTTGAAGCGACTGAGCTTGCCGCGCCAATGCACCTCGTCACACAGAGTGAAAAACTTGATGGTTCTCGAATCGAATTTGGTGAAGCAATCCTAGAAGCAGCAACACACATCGAGTCACAGGCTGTCACTGTCGTCAATGAGGTGGCACCAGTCATGGATTCGGTCATGATTGCGAAACTAAGTGCGATTATCTTCGCGCTTCGCTACGCGCAGGCACACAGCGATAGCGTTGAGTCGCGAAGGGGCTGATAGGCTAGTTTATGAACTCAGCTCTCAAAAAAGCACTTACGATGCTCATCGGCGATGATGTGAGTACAAAAAATCTGCTACGCATGCCAAAGAACCCGACCCCGCGGCCATTCCAGCAAATGACCGAACGTGAGCTTCTCACACTTGAGAGTGAAATTGGCGCACAGATATTCGGTCCCATTCCAGTTGGTGTACGTCGCGAGTTCTTTTGTCTCGACGATCACACATGGATTTGGCACGAAGAAAAACTCGACAAGAAAAATCCAGAGAGTAATACTATTCGCTACGAGATCAATGAGCACGGTGTCCTGAAGGTTCAAGAGGGCGCTCGTTACAACTATCTCGAGGGTGAAGAATTCAACAACTTCGCAGTAGCTGTCCGCATGTACTACGAACAAGTTGCACGTCGCGTGTATCAGCGCGATCCTGCCACGGGCACTAAGCTCGCGTAGTGGGTCATAGTATAATAGTGAGTGTGAATAAAGACATAATCTATCTTGATCATGCCGCTGCGACACCTATCGATAGCAGAGTACTTGAAGATATGCTTCCGTATTTTACGGAACTTTTTTATAATCCCTCAAGCCCGTATAAACAAGCGGTCGAGGTTCGTCGAGCGTATGAGGCTGCAAAGGCACGAATCGGCGCCTGTATCGGTGCAAAGGGTGATGAGATTATCTTGACGGCGGGTGCCACAGAATCAATCAATCTCGCCTTTAGTGGCCAAGAAGGTCATGTGGTCACGAGTTCGATAGAGCACCACTCAGTACTTGAAGCGGCAAAACGCCATAGCGTGACAATGGTTACGCCAAAACCAGATGGCATGATTGACCCTGAGTCAATTAGGACTGCGCTTCAGTCGGATACCTGGCTCATCAGCATAGCGCTCGCAAATCATGAACTAGGTACGATTCAGAAGTTAAGAGATATCGCAGAGATTATCCAAGAAGAACGAAGTCGACGATTAGACGCTGGTGACGATATGCCAATCTATCTTCACACTGATGCATCACAAGGAGTCGGCCAAATTGATGTGAATGTTGCGCGGCTTGGTGTTGATATGATGACCCTCAATGCAGCAAAGATTTATGGTCCAAAACAGGTCGGGTTGCTCTGGATGGCCAGTCACGTCCGACTATCACCTCTTATCGTGGGTGGTGGGCAAGAAAGAGGCCTGCGTAGTGGTACCGAAAATGTTGCAGGTGCAATTGGATTCGCACGCGCGCTTGAACTTGCATCGGAACACAGAAATTCAGAGACAAAACGACTCGGGCATCTTCGCGATACACTACAAGCTCAGCTTACGGATGCCTTCCCAGAGGCGGTCGTATCTGGGTCAATGAAGCGCCGCCTATCAGGTCATCTTCATATCTCATTTCCAGGTATCGACGCAGAGCGAGTTGTATTTGGGCTTGAAACGCGAGGCGTACTTGTGGCAACGGGTAGCGCGTGCGCGGCGAATAAGGGTACGAGAAGCCATGTACTCGTAGCGATTGGTATGGATGCATCGACAGCAGATGGCAGTCTACGACTGACATTAGGTCGTCTCAATGACGAGGCACAACTCGCACATGCCCTGGCGCACATCATTGAAGTCATCTCATTCGAATACGAGAGATCAGCATGATGAAACTTTTGCGAAGACTGATTGTTACTATCGTACTCATCGCGTTGGCGGTATGGGCAATCGGAAACTATCTTGGGCCTGATGATCTGCAACAATGTCAGGAGACTCCATCTGACACGAAGGACTGTAATGTGGCTGATGCTATTGTCGCACTGAGCGGGGGAGATACCTCTGCGCGCGCAGACGAAGCAATTAAGTTGTACGAAAAAGGGTGGGCACCGCTCCTCATCTTTTCCGGTGCCGCTGCCGACAAATCTGGTCCAAGTAACGCTGAAGTCATGCAGCGTCAGGCTATTGCGGCCGGTGTACCAGCCAGTGCGATTATTATCGAGACACGCAGCGAAAACACAAGTGAAAATGCTGCTGCCACAAGCGACATATTATCTCAACAAGGTGTGAAATCGGTGATATTAGTGACATCCGCATACCACCAGCGTCGTGCTTCACTTGAATTCACTCGTCGAGCGCCAAGTGTCGAGGTTCGCAACCATCCCGTCGCCACCGACGACCAATGGAGTGCGTGGTGGTGGTTAACGCCGACAGGCTGGTATCTCGCAATTCCTGAATTGGCACGGTCTCTGTACCTCGCTGCGGGTGGTGGATTGAACGCATGACCAAGGTCTATGTCGGGATGAGTGGCGGAGTTGATTCTTCGCTGACCGCAGCGCTGCTTGTAGAGCAGGGGTACGATGTAGTCGGCGTCTATATGAAAAACTGGAGTCAAGATCTGCCAGGTATGAAATGTCCCTGGGCCGATGACCTTGCGGATGCGAAGCGCGTTGCCGTGCAGCTCGGGATTGATTTCAAGGTCTTTGATTTTGAAAAAGAATATAAGCAACGCGTAGTTGACTATATGATCGACGAATACAAACTTGGTCGTACGCCAAACCCTGATATTATGTGCAATCAAGAAGTGAAATTCCGTCTGTTTCTCGACAGTGCGCTCGCAGAAGGTGCCGATATGATTGCAACTGGCCACTATGCGCGTACCGAACACGGGAAACTCATGCTCGCGAAAGATACAAACAAGGACCAGACGTATTTCCTCTACCGCGTGACGAAAGAGGCACTTGACAAGACGCTCTTTCCGCTGGGAAACTATGATAAGAGCGAAGTTCGCGAGATGGCGCTGGCGCGTGGGTTATATACGGCAGGTAAGCGTGACTCACAAGGTATTTGTTTCGTCGGCCAAATTGGCATACGAGAATTTCTTAGTCAGTATGTGACGACGAAACCTGGTGATATTATCGACGCTGATACACATAAGACACTTGGACGACATGACGGTGCGATATTTTACACGCTTGGGCAGCGGCACGGTCTCGACGTCGGTGGTGGCTTACCGTACTACGTCGTGGGAAAAGATATGGATACAAACGAAGTGTATGTGAGCACAAACCTTAACGATGCGCATATGTGGCGCCATGAACTAGTATTGAGTTCATTGCACTGGATTGGCGAAGCGCCTGCCGCCGGCACCTATCAGATGCGCATACGACATCGCGCTCCACTTGTCTCGGTGCGACTCGAGTATCGTAACGATACGGTCGTAGTGCATCTTGACGACGCGCAGCGTGCGGCAACGGCGGGACAGTCAGTTGTACTATATGACGACCAGACGTGCATCGGTGGCGGAATTATTCTTCAGTAGGTTCATCGAAATCACGAGGATCAGCAACATACGGTCCATTGAATGAATGGGCACGACTGATGTATTCCTTGCGCATATCTTGTAGCTGAGCGAGTCTGGCGTAGATGTAGGCACGCTCACCTAATGAGGCAAGTTTTTTTCCGATAGGTAATTCTTTGAGTTCTTCACGACGAGATAATAATTCGGCTATCTCTTCCTCTACTCGCAGCTGTTTTTGGTGTAGCATGTATACTTCGTCCCGTGGGTCGAAGCTGCGTATATGATCTGCGGTTTGTCGTGTTTCACTCATCAATTAGTAGACAAATCATACCGTAACGGGGGTAATCTGTCAACGCTTTGTTGTGGCTACCTCCAGAGTACGGTATAATTATCAGATATGAATGCCCAAGACATCCGCAATAAATACCTCGAGTTCTATAAGGCTAAAGGTCATGAAATTATTCCTCGCGCGCCACTCGTACTCACTGGTGACCCTACGACACTCTTTACTGGCTCGGGTATGCAGCCCATGATTCCGTACTTGCTTGGTGAGCCACATCCAAAAGGCGTACGAATCGCCGATAGTCAAACCTGTCTTCGTGCGCAGGACGTCGATGAAGTCGGCGACAATCGTCACACGACATTCTTCGAGATGCTTGGTAACTGGAGCCTTGGTGATTATTTCAAACAAGAGCAAGTACCATGGATGTTTGAGTTCTTGACTGAAGTTGTCGGGCTCGACCCATCACGTCTGTACGTGACCTGTTATATCGGTGCGCCTGAATACAATATCCCGAAGGATACCGAAGCGGGTGAAATCTGGGCGAAACTGTTTGCTGACAAGGCTTTGTCGAACGGCCAGGCAGACATCGGTAGCAGTGCAGAAGGCTCGAAGCGCGGCATCAAAGAAGGTGAGCGTATCTTCTACTATGATGGCAGCAAAAACTGGTGGAGCCGCAACGGTGCCCCAGAAACCACGCCCGTCGGCGACCCATGTGGTCCAGATAGTGAAATGTTTTATGATTTCGGCACGCCACACAATACAGAGTATGGTGAATTTTGTCACCCAAATTGTGATTGTGGTCGCTTCGTCGAAATTGGCAACAACGTCTTTATGGCCTACAAGAAAGTTGACGAGAAAACGTTTGAACCGCTTGCGAAGCCAAACATTGATCACGGCTCTGGACTAGAACGAATCGCCGCCGCCGCAAACGACAATCCTGATGTATTCAAGATCTCATTGCTTTGGCCAATCATCGAAAAGCTTCAAACGTTAAGTGGCAAGAAATACGAAGATCATACCGAAAGCATGCGCGTCGTTGCCGATCACCTGCGCGCAGCCACATTCCTCGCAGTCGATGGGTGTGTGCCAAACAATAAAGAGCAGGGCTACGTCATGCGTCGTTTCATTCGACGTGCGATTCGTTATAGCTTCGATCTTGGCATTGAGCAAAACTTCCTAGAAGAAGTCGTACCAATTATCGCTGATATGTATCATGCTGATTTTCCTGAGGTCGCTGCAAACCGTGACGCAGTCATCGCGGTGCTCGTGAAGGAGGAAAAGGCATTCCGTCAGACACTTCGAAACGGACTAAAGGAATTCGATAAAATGCTGAATGGTCAGTCATTCCCTCTGGCATATCCTGCACCTATGGGTGGAACAATTGTGAATGGAGATATTCTCTTCAAACTCTATGATACGTATGGGTTTCCAGTAGAGTTGAGTGCTGAAGAGGCGAGAAACCGAAAACTGAAGTTATCAGATAATTGGTCTGCCGAATTTGGCGCAAAGATGCAAGAACAGCGTGAGCGTTCACAGACTGCTACGAAGGGTACATTCAAGGGTGGTCTCGAGGGTAGTGAATTGATTCACCTCAAGTACCACACCGCGACCCATTTACTGCAGTCGGCGCTTCGTCAATTATTTGGTCCAGAACTTCGTCAACACGGGAGTAACATTACTGCTGAACGCCTTCGCTTTGATTTTAATCTTGATCACAAAATGACACCCGAAGAAATCGCCAAAGCCGAAGAACTCGTCAACGGCTGGATTGCTGAAGATAATCCCGTGAAGTTTACACTCTATCCGACGCAGGAAGCGCTTGATATGCACGCGATCGGTCCATTTGGCGAGCGTTATGGCGACACGGTGAAGGTGTATCAAATGGGCGTCGACGATCATATTGTCAGCCTCGAGATTTGTGGTGGCCCTCATGTTGATCACACTGGCCAGCTTGGTGAGGGTGGCGCGCGTTTCAAGATCACCAAAGAAGAATCCTCTTCGGCGGGGATCCGACGCATTAAAGCTGTACTCGCTTAACTACTACTGAGGTGGATTTTTGGCAGAGTGTTCAATCTTTGCGCTAAGCAGAGACTGCATGTTGTATCCTAGCAGCGTAATCATATCTGGAAGTGAGATATCTAGTCTCTGTCGAGTTGGGTCGTCTACTTTAACTTCGTAGGTGACCCCGAAGTTTTCATCGAATCTTGCGGTAACCGTAACGTTTGCCCGTCCCTTGGCTGAGTATTTATGTGGCAGAGTAACTTCAAATGTATAGAGAGGGGCATGGCCTTTTGATCGTTCAACAATGGCTGAAGTTTTGCCTATTGCGGTTTTACCGTCATCGCTCCAGAGCCAGCTGTGTGTAAACTTATGTTCGGCGGATAGTTCCGTCCCGTGGGCTTTTGTGGTCCTATGTATGAGAGTGAGGAAGTCGTCATATGAACTCTCGTCTCCCTTTTCTGCCAGTTCGTGGACCGCTGCATTATCGATCATAAAGCCGGGCCAGTTTGCATCGAGCAAACGCGAGACGACCTTATTACTTCGCAATTCCTTATCTTGACCTCCCCAGTAACTTGAGCTCGGCGTTCTGCTTGCGTAGAACCCGTCTTTTGGGTCTTCTGGACGGTAGGCGAGCGTCAGCTTAGTTTCGCCTCGTACTCTTTCCGTTAATATCGTCAGGTGGTCGTCGCTAAAACGACCGAATGGTATGTGCCAGCAATCTGTTCCAGTATCGGGCGAGAAGAAGGCATCTAGAGTGTCGATGGTCTCTTGCATGGCATGGCCAAGTCCCTCAGAGACATCAATTGCCTCCTTGTCGCTAGGGACGAGGTATTCATCATCAGAAGGAGTGTATTCGATGCGCGACGTCATTGTTATTATTTTATCATAAAATTAGCTAAAAAGCAATGCCTTTCATCTGTATGTCACTATCATACACCACGATGCTTACGGTTTGGTATGGTATAATCAAACTAAACATGATATTGGATAAATTGAAGCCAAAACTGCCCTTGAAATCAACTGCGCACGACGATACACTCGTGGCATTAGATATTGGTACCGAATACGTCAAAGCATTGATCGCCCACGTCAAGGGTGATGATATAGAGATTGTCGGGGTGGGTCGTACCCACCAAGAGCTCGCAGATATGTACAGCGGTGCAATCTCAGATATCGCTGGAGTGGTAAAGAACTGCGAAGACGCGCTTGCGCAAGCAGAAGAAGCGGCGGGATTCCAGGCGAAGCGTTGCGTCATCGGTATTGCAGGCGAGCTCGTCAAAGGTGTGACCAATACGATTCGTTATCGACGACCAGAAGCTAATCGTCCTCTCGATGAAACCGAGATGGAATTCATCATCGAAAAAGTTCAAGACCGGGCAGCTACGAAGGCGCAGAAACAAATTGCACTCGAGACAGGTAACGACGATGTCGAGGTGAAGCTCGTAAATAGCGCGCTCGTCAGCATTCACATCGATGGCTACAAAGTCAGTAACCCAATCGGTTTCCAGGGTAAAGATGTGGCTGTGCAAATCTATACTGCGTTTGCACCGATGGTCCATATCGGAGCGCTTGAGCGTGTCGCCGAAGAGCTTGATCTCGAATTAATCGCTGTCGCTGCAGAGCCGTTCGCAGTCAGTCGCTGCGTACTTGGCACAGATGCAAATAGCAATTTCACTGCCATTCTTGCCGATGTCGGCGGTGGCACAACTGATATCGCCGTCGTCAATGATGGTGGCGTGGAAGGTACGAAGATGTTTGGTATTGGTGGTCGTGGCTTCACGAATACGATCGCAAATGAGATGTCGATTCCTTACGATGCTGCGGAGAAACTGAAAGTAAATATTGATCGCGAAGAAGTGAAGGAGTCTGTCAAAAAAGACGTCGCTGATGCGATAGACAAGACACTCGAAGTCTGGCTGGGCGGTGTCGAGCTTGCGTTGAGCGAATTTGATTCTGTCGATCACCTGCCACCACGCATTCTGCTGTGTGGCGGTGGCGCGAGCCTGAAGCAACTCGTGACTGCGCTCGAGAAGCGCGAATGGTACAAAGATTTGCCGTTTACACGACGTCCTACTATCAAGCACATTACCGCTGCCGATGTCGTCGGAATCACCGATACGACAGAGAAGGCGGGTGACCACACCTACATCACTGCCATGGGCCTCCTAAGGGTCGGCTATGATACAATGATAGGAACGAGCGATACAAATTCCATCAAGGATAAACTAAATCGGATACTCCGTATCTAGGCCCGACGCAAGATGCAAAAAGACGTTATTTATATCGATGTAGAAGACGACATTACCGCCATTATCGGCAAGGTGAAGGCTTCTGAACACAAAATTGTTGCCCTCGTTCCACCAAAGCGTACGGGAGCGATTCAGAGTGCAGTCAACTTGAAGCTCGTACAGCGCGCTGCGGACACTGCAGGTAAACGCCTTGTCCTTATCTCAAACAATGCAGCACTTATCGCACTTGCCGCCAGTGCGAGCATCCCTGTGGCACGCAATCTGCAGAGCCGCCCAGAACTTGCTGAGATACCGGTGCTTGAGGTAGATGAAGACGATGACATCATTGATGGTTCGAAGATTAAGGATGGCACGAAGGCCGACGAAGCAGTTGACGGAGCTGTCGACGAAATTGATGCAAACGATGATATTACTCCCGCGCTTCCAGCCAAAAAATCGCGTGAAGCCCTTGGAGCCGCAGCTATTGCGAAGTCTAAGATTAAAATTCCTAACTTCGATACCTTCCGAAAGAAACTCTTTATTATTATCGCTGCCGTAGTCGCACTGACCGGCTTTCTCGTGTGGGCACTCGTGTTTGCGCCGAGTGCAAAGATTATCGTCACTGCGCGTACCACTGATACTCAGCTGAATACCAAGGTGACGCTCGGCGACTCACTTGCGACAAGCCTCAAAGAAGGTACACTCAAATCAACGACGAAGGTAAGCAAGAAGACCGTATCGATTCCTTTTAGCGCTACTGGCAAGAAGGACGTAGGAGAGAAAGCTACTGGTACGGTAAAGATTGTGCCA
>Ga0302286_10002490_pt1 | contig 12782 bp, 13 predicted proteins | sample III_Fen_E2_3_FD_198765 | JGI IMG/M metagenome (GOLD analysis project Ga0302286, IMG submission 198765) | Peat permafrost microbial communities from Stordalen Mire near Abisko, Sweden - III_Fen_E2_3 | ecosystem: Environmental > Terrestrial > Soil > Wetlands > Permafrost | place: Sweden: Abisko...
GTAGTCGGTAGTCGGTAGAATTGAGCAGACATGAAATTAATTTATCTATTAACTGGAATCAAAAAAAGTCTGCTTAACCTGTTTAGTCTGCCTGGTCTAAATTGTCACCAATGTCACCAATGTCACCAATAGTCACCCAATTAATTAACCAAATGCATATGAACATTTCCTTCGAATACTGTGATTATGAAAACCCGGTGCATTTAACGTCACTGGTCGATTTGCTGAATCATTATATGACCGATCCTATGGGTGAAGCAACTCCATTGAATTCACTCCAGCAACTGAGGTTAGTGGATGGACTTGCAAACCACCCTTCGTCCCTGGTATTGTTTGTCTTGTCGGATGGTGAAATTGTGGGAGTAACTACCTGCTTTATCAACTTTTCCACATTCAATGTAAAATCGTATTTATACATTCATGATATTGTGGTTTATGCCGATTACCGTAGCAAGGGATTTGGAAAAGCATTGATGGAAAAACTGATTGACCTGTCGACAGAACGCGATTATTGCAAGATAACCCTGGAAGTCAGGGAAGATAATTTCCAGGCCCAGGGATTGTATTATAGTCTGGGGTTTGAAGAATGCACCCCTACTATGCTGTTCTGGACGAAGATATTGTAGTTAATTCATAATTCATAATTGCCAGGACGCGGAATTAAAAGTTTTTGTAAATGAATTAACATATCATTAACTATCTGCGATCTCTTATGAAAAACGTTTGCAACGTTGAAATACATCCACGAATATGAAAATAGCCATACCGGTAATAGATAAAGAATTGCACCGAAACAGGATTGCAGGAAGCCTGAACGTTATCGGTTACATTTGCCTGTATGATACGGAGATCAGGGAAGGCCGCTGGATGAAAACACTGGAACTGGCACCCAATATGGGTGAACTGTTGCCGGCACTTGAACGGGAGAACATATCCACCATCATTTCCCGCCAAGTTCAACCTATGGCATTGAAAGTATTGGTCAATAAAGGATTTAGCGTATATCAATCCATCGGTGACTTGTTGGATGAAAATATCGGGTTATTGATAAAGAATGAACTGATTACCTTTGATATGGAAGCGGCCATGGTACATGCTGCAGTTTGTGGCGGGGCATGTGATATATGCAGTACGGATTGTGAGGAGGAGAAGGTTGCTGGTTATCCCGATAGCTATCGGGAGGTTGATTAAGTTAATGAACTACTTCCAACAAATGGTAAATAGTAAATGAATAAATAGTAAATGAAATTGTTGAATGAGTTAATGATCCATTTCCAACAAATGGTAAATAGTAAATGAATAAATAGTAAATATACAGATGAGCGTACAAAATGCCATTACATTTATCTCGGATGTCGATTCAGACAATGAACTGAGAAAATCCTGCTATACGTTTAAAAATCAGACGGATTTGCTGGAACAGCTGAAAGGGAAAGGCTATGGCTTTACCCCCGAAGAATTTGAGGATGCGACCAATATGCTGTTGTTCAAATGCCAGACCTATGAACAGGCAGGCAGGGTCAAAGAAGTGAAAGCCTGGTTTAATTGCTTTATCAGGTAACAGATCATCCGGACAGAGTACCAAGTCAGAAGAAAGCCTTTATTTTGAAAAGAATCATTCTTTTCAAAATAAAGGCTTTGTAGTTTTAAATCTTTGCATACCAGGAATCAGTTCATGCATTCAATAAGCTGAAAGCATGTATACTCTTTCAGTTATGTAGGCCGACAGTTTTTTTGTTTATGACGCCGGGGAAGATGATGTGATATGCGGAAAGGATAATCTGTCAGTGACCCAAAACACGGAACACGGAACCCGGAACACGGAACACGGAACACGGAACATTGAACGATTTCAGATCTCTTCTGCACGCTTCTCAACAAATTCTTTTATTTCCTGTATTCCGGTTGCCATAGCATGTAATTCTTCCGTGGATGGCGTGCGGTATCCAAAACCTTCCAGTGAGCAAATAGCTTCAAACTTTCCAACCAGGATACTCGTTTGCTTCATGCTCTCGTTTAGTTCAGGATCAAATTCCAATGCTTCCTTGTACAAGGCTATAGGCATATGGTGGGAAGCATGCCAGTCGTAGCGTGCCATCAGGGCGACGAAATACTTTTCATGGCTCAGGACGGCCATATCATACAGCAAATCATTATTAAACCTTGAATTCTTGTTATTCAGGCTTTTTTGGAATGCCGAGAAGAATCCGTTGGCATAGTGCAAGCAGGATAATGAATGGGTGCGCATTTCTGCATCGGGGATAATTGAAGATGTTGCCATAATTTGTCATTGATTGGTTTACAATTTGTAATTTAAGAGTGTGTGAGTCTTTTTAGTAACGATTGTTGTGTATAATGTATATAACTCCTCTTTGGTAAGTGTTCTTTTCAGTTCTTCGGCTGTTTCCCTGACTTTATCAACCAGTTCGGCACATGCCTCATCATTTATCGGAATATGTGCTTCCTCCAAAAAATGAAGGATGGTGGATTTACCACTGTGTTTTCCTATCACAAATTCTTGTTCTTCCCTGCCGATACTGGCAGCCTGAATAAGCTGGTAAGTGTTTCTGTTTTTGAGAAGACAACGTGTGTGTATGCCACTCTCGTGACTCAGCACCATGCTGCCAGTAATGGGTTTGCTAACGCTAAGCGGTCGGTTTGATACCTGAGCCACATAGGTGCTCATTTCTGAAAAGCTTTCGGTACGTAAGGCAGAGGATATCCCGACACTTAACTCGAGAGCCATAGCTACTTCTTCCATGGCAGCATTTCCTGCCCGTTCACCAAGGCCGTTGATCGTTGTACTCAGGCAGGTAGCACCGGCCATAAAAGCAGCCAGGGTATTTGCAGTTGCCATACCCAGGTCATTGTGGGCATGAATTTCCAGGGGAATGTCTTTCTCCACACGGCGGATAGATGTTATCATCCCGGCAGTACTGACAGGATTGAATATACCCACAGTATCTGCCAACCGGATACGTGAAGCACCAAAAGTGCTGGCAGCACAAACAAATTCTTCTAAAAAACCGCTTTCAGCACGTGAAGCATCCTGTGCTCCAATGGTGACATAGCTGAACATGGGTATTGCAAAATCAATCAATTCTTTTAATTGCAGGAATACCCAGGAAGGGTTTTTTCCCATGGCATTCATGAGCAAGTTGGATACAGGAAATGAAATATGTACCCCATTGGTTCCTGCCTGTGAAGCACAGCGTATATCATTTTTGGTTGCCCGGCACCAGGACAGTGTTTTAAAATTGAAACCCATCTCACATATTGTACGGATATCCCGGATTTCAGTATCACCCATAGCGGGTGTACCAATTTCAATTTCAGGTACCCCGGCACTATTCAGCAAGGCAGCTATGCGAATCTTCTCCTGTAGGGAAAAAACGACTCCCGGCGATTGTTCTCCGTCACGTAAGGTGGTATCGATGAAATAGGGTGAATTCATACACTGAGTTGTTTTATAAGCAGTCATAAAAACTGATGAACTAAAATAATTCTAAAATTATGAAGTATGAAGTTTAAAGCTTTTATTCAATTATCTACCAACTACTTGTCAGTTTTTATGACTCTTATGATTGGTACGGTTCTAATCTGCGATTGAATACTTTTCACAGAGTTCATCACTTTCGAGGGAATCGAAGATCTCATCAATGACAGCTTCCGACTCTACACCCCCATACCAGTAATTGTTGGGGTGGATCACCATGACAGGTCCCTGATTGCAAACATTCAAACAGGCTGTGGTGCTGACAGCAATATCCAGCCCGCGATCGGAAGCTTCTTCCGAAATATACTGAAGCAAGGCGCTTGCTCCTTTTTTGTTACATGCACCTTGTGCATCTCCGGCAACACGAAACGAGTTGCATACCAAAATGTGATACTGAGGTTTTTTCATTTGTTGTATGTGTATATATTTGAATTATTTAAATCTGTAAATAGTAAATGAATTAATAGTAAATGTTCTCACCCACATCCCTGTGCGGTACCTTTACAACCGCTTCCACACTTGAATGCATCGGGTTTAGCCATGGAACGGATCACCTTGTTATTATAAATCCCATCCAACCCTTCATCAATCAGTCCTGTCATTTCCACCACATGGATACCACAACCTTTGAGCATGGCTTTTGGATTTTCACCTACCCCACTGATCAGGATAGCACGGCAGTCTTGCAATGACCTGGCCAGATTAAGCCACCTTTCATCTCCTTTTCCTTTAGGAGGTGTAGCTCGTATTTCTACCAGTTTATAGCCATTTTTAGTTTGTTCAAAGATGTACAGGCTGCTGGCTTCTCCTAAATGTAGATTCACCAGAAGTCCTTCGTTTGTTCCTATGGCTACATAAGGCCTTTTGTTTGAGTCCAACACTTCAGTCCTGGAAGAATATTCCTTGAGCAATACATGCGTATCACTCAGGTCTTTGCCCAACAGTCCTGCTGCATCAGCTCGACACCGTGCACAATGGCTCATTATTTTAAGGTATCTGGAGGAAAGGTTGCGTACCCTGAATATCATTTTTGCATCCGGTTGAGGCACTTCTTCAAAGGGAGTCTCGGCTGTTGGAATAAGTGGAATACAGTTGATCACATCAGCTCCCAGTTCAGCACAAACACGTGCTACTTCAGGAATATGATCCTCATTTATTCCAGGGATGATAATGGAATTAATCTTTACGGTAATTCCTTGTGCTTTCAGCTTTGGAATACATGCCAGTTGGCGTTCCAGCAGGATAGCAGCACCTTCTTCACCCCGGTATATATGTTTGTTAAAACGTACCCATTTGTAGATCTTTGCCGTAATAGATGGATCGATTGCATTGATCGTTATCGTAACATGCGATACACCCAATTCAGCGATTTCATCAATGTAGGGTTCTAAATTCAATCCATTGGTCGACAGACAAAAAATCTTATCGGGGAATTCTTTATTGACCCGGTGCATGGTTTCCAGTGTTTCTTCTGCATTGGCAAAAGGATCTCCGGGACCAGCAATACCGATTACTGCCAGGTTCTCAATCCGGGTATCCAGCTCTTTCAGGTAATCAACAGCCTGAAAAGGAGCCAATACTGAAGAGGTAACACCCGGACGGCTTTCGTTTACACAATCGTATTTTCGGTTGCAATAATTACACTGGATATTGCATTTCGGAGCTACAGGCAGATGAACACGTGCATTGGTATGCTTTGCTTCTTCATTGAAACAAGGATGTGCTTGTTTTCTTTCTTCGGTCATTTCCATAATGTGTCGTATTAAATATTTAGTTACTATTGGTTTTCATTTTTATCGAATCTATTCACTAATAAATTGTAAATAGTAAATGAAAAAATAGTAAATGAATATATGAGTAAATTGTAAATCAGAGATATTTGTATCCTATTGGTGAATTTTCCTGTTTGAATTCAATCAGTGCATTCACTACCAGGTCAAAGATTTCCTGTGTTCCGCGATACCCAAGTTGATGAATGCGGGAAGCCCCAAAGCGATCATGGATAGGGAATCCTAACCGGATCAACGGGATCTTTCGTTCCCTGGCAATATAGTACCCTTTGCTATTCCCGATTAAAAAGTCAGGTTTAAAGGTTTCTGCTTCTTCCCTTAGGGTTTCAAAGTCTGCACCCTTCTTAAAGTATGTTTCAACTCCTATCTCATGCAACCAGTCGGCCAGGGCGGTAACAAAATCCTCTTCACCATACAGCATGGCCTTCTTGCCAAACACATATTTATGGGCATCCACATACGCATCTACCAACCGTCCGCGTTCTTTGCGATGTTTCTCAGGAATCTCTTTACCGCTTAGCTCTTTAAAAGCTTCCATCATCCTGTCGGAAGCTTCAATGCCTATTGGTAGAGGCATTTGATAATTTTTTATATAGAGTGACGATTCAAGCCATTCACCGGCAGACTGTATCGTGCCAACATCCTTGGTCCGGCTTACACCTTTGTTGAAGACATTCCCAAATTCAATTACAGCTCTCGAGTTTCCAATGCGTTTGATTTTCCAGATAGGAGTACCACCGGTTGGTATTAACTGGTATTCGGAAGTGTATTCATTGTCCAGTGTTTCACTGTAATCGGGAAACAAGGTGTATTTCAACCCGAAATCATCCATCAGCTCTTTCAGGTAGCGGATATCGGCAGGAGTAACCATTCCGGGAATAATCGTAATCGTATTGTCTGTCTTTTCAAATTCGGCAAGTGTCTTAATGGTTGCCAGTACCGTGTTGTAATATCCTTCAGCATGACTGCCGCAATAACTGGGGGTAGAGGCATGGATAAAAACAGGCAGGTTTTTTTCCAATCCTTTGTATGTTTCACAATATGACCGTATATGACCCGGGATATCTTCACCTATTGTTTCCGATAAACAGGTAGATGCTATCCCAATGACTTCCGGTTTATATTGTTTGATGATATTATCGATCCCTGCAATGAAGTTGCGGCTACCACCGAATACGGTTGATTCTTCGCTGAAATTACTTGAGGCGATATCCACCGGTTCCTTGTAATGGCTGATCATGTACCGGCGGATGTACGTGGCACAACCCTGACTCCCGTGAATAAGCGGAACACAACCCTCAATTCCCTTGAATACCAATGATGCACCCAGTGGTGCACACAGTTTGCACGAGTTGCGCGTGGAGGTATATGAAGTAATGCTACCCCTAACCCCTAAAGGGGAACTGGAGTCCGGTTTATCTTTTATTTCTATTGACTTCATATATTTTACTTTTATTATTTATTCCTGGAGTTATTGATCAGAGGCTTTTTCTGTTCCCCTTTAGGGGTTAGGGGTTCATTTTCGTGAATTTCCATACAGGACTCATGGCTGTGGCATATATTTCTTTTGCAAAATTGAGCATGCCCTCATAACCAGCCAGCGGTTCTTTGCGTTCGTGGTTATGGTCACAGAATCCAAGTCCTATCTTATGGGCTATGGGTCGTTCTTTTACGCCTCCGATAAATATATCCGCCTGTTTTTCTTTGACAAAATGGGAGAGTTCCACCGGATTTGAATCATCCACAATGATTGTACCCTCATCGCATAGTTGCTTGATCAGTTCATAATCCTCTGTAGTTCCTGTTTGGGAACCTACAATCACCGATTGTACGCCTATCAATCGTAATGCTTTTACCAATGAGATAGCCTTGAATGCACCTCCGACATAAATAGCTGCCTTTTTTCCTGTTAACCGTTCTTTGTACCAGGCAAGTTGTGGCATTAAGCGGGCAAATTCCTGTTTTACCATTTCACGGGCCTTCTCCATCATATCGTCATCTTTGAAAAAACGGGCAACATCATACAGGGCATCACTCATATCTTCAATCCCAAAATAGGAAACCCGCATGGAAGGGATATTGTATTCGTCCTTCATCATCTTGGCAAGGTAATTCATGGAACCGGAACATTGAACGACATTTAGTGCAGCATTGTGGGCATTGCAAATGTCATCTACTCTACCGTCACCGGTAATAGTGGCATTGACATGAACTCCCATCCGTTTGTAGTATTCCAACAGGATCCAGAGTTCACCGGCCAGGTTGAAATCACCCAGGATATTGATACTTTTAGCTGGAGTGTATGGCTTGTTCTTAGTCCCAACAAGTTTAAAGATCGATTCGCAGGCAACTTTGTAGCCATCTTTCTTGGAACCCTGGAATCCCGGAGCTTGAACAGGTATAACAGGAATGTTCTTAATTTTTTCTATTTGTCGGCAGATACTTTCTACATCATCACCGATAACCCCTACAATACAGGTAGTATAAATAAATGCTGCCTTGGGTTGGTGCTTGTCGATTAATTCAATGATGGAATCATAAAGCTTTTTCTCTCCGCCGAAGATAACATCCCGTTCCTGCAAATCAGTACAGAAACTTAACCTGTGTAATTCAGGTCCGGAAGAAAGTGAACCGCGAATATCCCAGGTGTAAGCAGCACAACCAATGGGTCCATGGATTACATGCAATGCATCAACGATTGGATACAGCACAACACGTGATCCGCAAAACACACAGGCACGTTGGCTTACACTGCCTGCTAAGCTGGCCTTGTTGCAATCTATCGTCCGTTCATTTACCCCGGCAACAGATACCTGTTTTTGTCTATCATCCAATATATGTCCCATATCCATTTTTCAATTAAGAATTAAAAATTCATAATTCACAAATCCTCATATTCATTTATCGTGCCATTAAAATATATTCTTGTTTTTAAGTGTAATTTATGATTGTAATGTGTTGATAGTAAAAAGGATGTAATTTTTGGTTTAATACTGAATGTGTTAAATATGAGTGTTTGGACTGTTGGTAAATCTATCGAAAACATACATAAATGTAGGGTGTAATACTTAAAATGTAGGAACGCGAATCACTTATTTAAACAAATTGACAGCTTCACTAAGTGCGAAGCTGTCAATTGATCTTTTCAATGATAGTGATTAGAAATAGGATTCTTAGAAGTATTCAAAACTTGTTATTATATCTATCTAACCAGACTTTATCTCTATTGTGCTAATGAACATTTTATAGCACAAGTAGAAGTGTCAAATCATTTGATTATATAATTCGAAAGAAAAACCCGAGGACATTTTAAAAAAGAGAAATTGTTAACTAACACCTGTTTGAATGCCCTCAGGTTTTTTATAACTGGAATTCTACTTTTTCTTCCAGGCAAGTACGGTCGAAATGATCCAGGAATGCGTCCAAAATTTGTTTTACCAAATTAGCACCTCCATTGTAACCTGTTTTAGCAAAGTAATTATGTCCGGGACGGTCGGCGATAGGGAAACCAAAGCGTACAAACGGTGTGTTTTCGTCGCGGGCAATGTATTTTCCATACGTGTTGCCAATCAACAAATCGACCCCTTCTTGTTTAATCCATTGGTGCATGCGAAACATATCGGCTAATTCGCCACATTTGAATTTTGCTTCAGGTATCTCTTTCAGTATTTCCGGCATTTTTTCTAAGAAATACTTGCTTGGAGTACCGGAGATAATATAAACCGGTTTCATATCTAAGCTAACCAGGAATTCAGTCAATGGAACCAATGTGTCAGGATCACCCCAAAGGGCAACACGTTTTCCGTAAAGATATTTAGCACTATCCGATATCAAATCGATTAATCGTCCACGTTCATCGCTCAAACTTTGAGGTATGGGCAGATTTGCATGTCGGCTCAATGACATAAGATAGCGGTCGGTAGCTTTGAATCCAATGGGTATATCCAGCATTTCGAATTTCACCTTACACTTGTTATCTAGTGTGACACACGCATCTTCAGTGCTCATAGGACCAAAACCAAGGGTGAATTTACTGTCACCTGTCAGTTTCAGGTCAGCAATGGTAGTTCCGCCATCCGGGTACATTTTGTAATGTCCATCAAGGGGAGTGTCCAATACTCCTGTCATGTCCGGAAACATAATGGTACGTGCTTCCATCACCGAAGCCAGGCGTTTGATTTCACCCATATCCGAAGGCTCCATCCAACCTGCTACCAGGTTGATAACATTCCTTTTCTTGGGAGTAGCGGTTGAGAAAAACTTCACCATAGCAGCTACCTGATTCGAATAACCGGTAACATGTGTTCCCACATAACTTGGCGTATTGCAATAAATCACTTGTTTTCCTTCGGGGATTAATCCATCATCGTTGGCTTTAGAAACGATCTGCACAAGGTCATCACCAATTGTTTCCGATAAGCACGTGGTATGAACTGCGATCACTTCGGGATTATAAACGGTGAACATGGTATCAATTGCCGAAACTAAGTTGGCAGATCCGCCGAATACAGAAGATCCTTCTGAAAATGAACTGGTACCTGCCATAATCGGTTCACGGAAGTGACGGGATAAAGCGCTGCGATGATACGAGCAACAACCTTGTGAACCGTGACTGTGGGGAAGACATCCGTGAATGCCTAATGCTGCATACATTGCCCCTATGGGTTGGCAGGTTTTGGCCGGGTTAATGGTCAATGCCTTCCTGTCTATTTCAAATGCAGTGGTATGTCTGAGTAACATAAGTTGTAATGTTTTAAGAACCCCTAACCCCTAAAGGGGAATTAAGTTATTTCGGTTCTTTTAGTTGTAAAAATAAATTCCTGATTATCTCAATGATTTCAATAAACCATATCTAAATTCCCCTTTAGGGGTTAGGGGTTTAATTAAAAACGTATTCCGCTTCGACAACATCTTCCCGTTCCCAGGGAGCTTTCATTTGTTTGAAAATAGTGCTGCATGCAATCATCTCAATATCCTTGTAAAAGTTTATTGCACCTTCGAAAGCTGCATAAGGTCCACCGTTATCGTAGTTGTGTAGTTGTTTCATTGGGATACCCATTTTCTGAACCACATATTTTTCTTTGATGCCTGCACAGAATACATCCGGTTTGTACTTTTGAATGAGTTTTTCCATTTCGTGGTGACTCAAATCGTCCACAACCAATGTCCCTTTTTTCATATCCTTCATGATCCCCTTGTAATCGTTGAATTCAATGTCGAAAGCTTCTTTCAGTTGAGCTAGTTCTTCTTCTGTTTTGCGTGGTTTGAAGCGTGTCGGATCCGGATAAACGGTTATTTCCTCAATGTTACGGCTATCAGCGTCTACTTTGATAGAGGGTATTACCCGGCGACCTTCGTAGTCATCCCTGTGACCGAACTCATACCCGGCAACCAATGTCTCCATTCCCAGTTCGGTGAATAATTCCTGATAGTGGTGAGCACGTGAACCTCCAACGAATAGCATGGCTGTTTTACCATCAGTCTTAGCTCTTGCCTGTGCAATAGCAGTTTTTACAGCAAGCATTTCTTCAGCAATCACTACTTCAATGCGGTCGATCAATTCCTGGTCTCCAAAATACTGACCTACTTTGCGAAGTGTTTTGGCTGTTGCTTCTGCCCCTATGAAGTTAGCTTTTGCCCAGGGAATACCGAATGATGTTTCCAGCATTTCTGCCACATAGTTGATAGAACGGTGACACATAACCAGACTAAAATCGGCTGTGTGAGCTGTTTCAAATTGCTCCAGGGTAGAGTTCCCTGACATGGTAGCAACAATATCAACCCCGATTTTTTCGAATAAGGTATCAATTGCAAATGCATCACCACCGATATTATATTCACCCAGTACATTAATGGCATATTTGTGCTTCCGTACGTAATTGTCATTGTTCCCAATCAGGTTTTTATATAATCCGTTGTTTGCAATGTGGTGACCTGCTGATTGTGATACTCCGCGATATCCTTCGCATGAGAATCCAAAAATGTTTACCCCCGGATATTCTTCTTTCATCTGGCGGGCAACACGGTGAACGTCATCACCAATCAACCCTACCGGACATGTTGAAAAAATTGCAATACCTTTAGGTTTGAACAATTGGCAGGCTTCACGAATTGCCTGTTTCAGTTTCTCTTCTCCGCCAAATACGATGTTTGAATCCTGTATGTCGGTTGAGAAGGAATATGGAATGAAGTTTTCCATTTCTGGTTTGTCGGCACGTGTCTGATTCCGACGTGTCAACCAGGAGTAAAAACCACAACCGATAGGTCCGTGCGTGATATTGATAATATCCCTGGTTGGTCCCAGTACTACCCCTTTACAACCTGCATAGGTACAACCACGTTGTGTGATAATGCCCGGAATAGTCCGAACGTTGGCCTGAATCTGCGGAATAGAGTCAGGATCATTCACCACCATCGACTTCAGTCTTTTCTTTGCTATTTTTGATGGATAGGCTTTTGATATCTCTTCAGCGAAATTGCCTAAATCCAAGTCTTCTATTAATGTCTTTGCCATAACGTTTTTTTTTAATGCATAATTCATATTGCATAATTCAGAATTGAAGAGAGCTTTTCAGTGAGTATTCACTTGCTTTTCCTGACTTTTGAATAGAGCATTGTTTAATTTCAGTTACTTTTTATCCTTTTCACTGAGTGATAATTGTGAATTATGAATTGTGAATTATTAATTAATCAAGTGTGATGTCTCCGCTTTCACCCGTACGAACACGAATAGAATCAGTTGTCGGAAGTACGAATATCTTGCCATCACCACTTTTACCGGTTTGATTGATTTTAATCAGTGTTTCCACTGCCAATGCTTTTTTCTCGTCGGTAACTACCAGGGTAATCATTCGTTTGGATTTCAAACGAGGCATCTCAATAATGAGCTCTTGTTGGTCTGCGTCTAATCCGGCAGCTTTTTCAAATCCACCTTTTCCTTTTCCGCGTCCCAATACCGGCATGGCTGTAAATGAAGGCAGACCGGCATCCGAAAGAGCAAGCTTGGTAGCGGCCATCTTATCGATACGTATCATTGCTAATATCAGTTTCATAATCTTTTTGTTTTGAATGACCCCAAACCCCTAATGGGGCTTAAAGACCAGATTTGTTTATTTCAAGTAAATCCCAATTTATTCAGAAACAGCGTTCCGATTCCCCTTTAAGGGTTGGGGGTTAGTCCTGTTTTCCGCTGGAAATGGTATAGCTTTCTTCTACCGGAGTAACGAAGATTTTACCGTCACCAAACTGGCCTTTTTCACCCGAACGGGCTGCAGACATGATTGTTTCGATTACGAAATCTTTATCTTTTTCAGGAATAACCATCATAAGCAAATCTTTAGGAAGCTCATCATATGTTACATTTCCTACTTTAATACCACGTTGTTTACCACGACCAAATACACCTAGTTTTGTGATTGCCGGAAATCCTGCATCAAATAATGCCTTCATGACTACACTTGATTTTTCCGGACGAACTATTGCTCTTAATAAATACA